>FLNV01002093.1_pt1 | contig 35822 bp, 35 predicted proteins | sample 1140351 | NCBI WGS metagenome assembly FLNV01 (sample SAMEA3878207, study PRJEB12797) | bioreactor metagenome | biome: Moose rumen | place: Sweden | collected 2011-10
CCTGTCCCTCTGATCTTATGATCACTCCGCTTATTGATTCAAATGGCCTTGATTTAAATTAAAAAAAATGTTAAATGCAAACTATTTGTTACAAATAACAATGTTATTCTCCATAATAATGTCTATATTTGCACTCAAATTAGTAAAAATTAACCATTAACATGTTTTTGTAAAATGAAAAAATCATTTATTTACGGAATGTTATCTGCAGGCATCATGCTACAGTTGAGTAGCTGTGCGTCGAAGGACGTGTACAATGCAGAAGAAGTGGAAATCAACCAGCGTGAAACCTATTCCACAAACTTTGTGAAGAAGTATGGACCTATCAATTCCAACCAGACATGGGATTTCACAGAGAACAAGGTTCGTCTGGGCACCCGCGCTGTCGAAGACATCACGATTGAAACGGTGGCTGGACTTGATTTCGGAGTAACAGAGAGCTTGGACGAGAACAACAAGGTGGTCACCACTATCACAAAGAACCTCGCCCTTTACAACGACGTTCCCATGAAATTGCCCGACGGAAAAAGACACACGGGAGAGTCGGCTATCCTTATTGCCCCCTCCAACGACTTCTACATCTACCCCATCAGCTGCCAGGGAGCATGGAAGCACGACTTCTATGTGAGAGTGGGCGATGCAGCACCTGTGAAGATCTACAATAAGTTCTGGACAGACCATACAAAGCCCTACGTAAACGGCATGGCCACCAACAGCAGCGTGAATAATGGTGTGATAAACGTGACAAAACGTGCAGAAATGCCGGGTGTACACATCTCTGCCCCCACAGGAACCCCCGTTGAGGTCTATCTTGACAAGGTGAATAACGGCAGTTCCCCCATGGTCAGCACGGTTACCGGAAGTGCTATTGTCATTGATACTGAAGTAAAGCCAGAGGGTGTGCCCATCCAGGAAAACTCTGTGGTGCAGTATATCGGCATCGAGGACCGCTATGACTACGATTTCGACTACAACGACATGGTGATGGTGGTTATCGGCAATCCCGACACGCCTCCCACGGAGAAGATCGTCAACGACCAATATAATGTGGTTACCAATATCTCGAAGCGCTACATGATTGAGGATCTTGGCGCTACAGATGACTTCGACTTCAACGACATCGTGGTCGACGTGATTCAGAATACGACAGAAAAGCATCGCAGAACCTACAAGGTTGACGCCAATGGTGAAAAGACGGAATTGATAAGCGACATTATCACCGGCACCACAAACTCACAGAAAGCCACTATCCGCCATTTGGGCGGTATTCTGCCTTTCATTCTGAAGGTGGGTAACACAACCTTCGAAGAGATGGCTGGCCAACTCAACGTCGACGTGGAAATCACGAAGAATGTCAGCGGTTGGAACCCAAGTAAGAATAACGTGAGCATTTCGGTACTGGAGAAAGACGGCAGGTATTACGACATTGCCTTCCCGAAAGCCGGCGATGTTCCTATGATTATCGCTGTTGATATCAATCAGAACTGGATGCCTGAGCGCCAGAGCGTTCCCGCAGACTGGTTCTATCTGCCAGAATAAAGAGCATAAACTTTCGGATTTTCCACGAATTATTTGGAAGTTTCAAAAATAGTTCGTATCTTTGCCACATGAATAATTACTATAAACTCGCCATTAGTATTATTTGTGTGGCAATTTTGTTTTCAGCCTGTCATCAGCAGTCGGAGCCAAGAAAAGGCCTGAGTACTGCCGACAGTCTGCTGGATGCCGCCTCGAAGATACGTGATTATGACAGGATGCTTGTTCTTGCCGACAGCCTTGAATCGGCAGGAGCAGTTTCATATATTGAAGCAAACCTCCGACGAGGCTATGCCTATCATAAGAAGAAGGAGTTTGCCTCTGCAGAGCCCTATTACAAGAAGGTGCTGGATGCCAAGGCAACAAATGCCGATGATAAGGATGTACAGCAGAAAGCAGCAGGCTACTATGCCGACATGCTGTTTATCAAGCACGACTATGACGGAGCCCTCCGCATCGCGGTGCCAATGGTTCAGGAACTGGAGAAATCACCCGATGAGAACATCGATGCTATCATACTGCTGCTGTCCACTATCGGGCGTTGCCAGATGAAGCTCAACCGTCAGAAAGAGGCTGCGGAGACATTCCAGAAAGATTACGAGTATAACCTTAAGAATGCTGCTGCCGACTCTTCGGGCTATATGCTGAAAAATGCTGTTGTCCATACGGCTAATGTGGCCATCCGATACCTAAATATCGACAGTTTCCCGCAGGCACACCTCTGGCTGGATCGCACACAGGACCTGCTGAAACAATATTCCACCCACCCCAACGCTACAAAGAAGTTCGTTGAGGAATATAATGCCCGCATGAACATCTATAATTCCTATACCCTCCAGAAAATGGGCAACGACGAAGAGGCGGCAGCGGCATATCAGGACTTCTTAGACTCGGATTATGCCAAGTCGGACGACGGCATGGCTGATGCCTGCTCATACCTTATGGAGGCCCATCGATACGAGGAGGCAGCAAACAATCTGCGTGAGCTTGACCGCATGATGGATAAATGGGGATATAAACTCACGCTCGACAATATCCATGGATACCTTCTGCCCAAGTATCGTGCCAATATGGGTGCCGGAAGGCGAGACACCGCAATGATGATGGCTTCGAAGATATGCGATGCCCTCGACTCTGCTATCGTATGGCAGAAGAACTCCGATGCTGCCGAGCTGGCTACTATCTATGACACTCAGCAGAAGGAGACAAAGATTGCCCAGCAAGAGTCGGAGCTCGCAAAACAGCGTTTTATCGGCATCGCCGTAGCTTTGGGACTGACGGTGATCTTTTTCATTGCCTATGCTCTTTATCGGAGAAACACTATCCGTAAGCTGGCCGAGAAGAATGCACAGCTGAAGATTGCCAATGCCCGTGCCGAGGAGTCATCGAAGATGAAGACGAACTTTATCCAGCAGATTTCCCATGAGATCCGTACACCTCTGAATATCCTGAATGGGTTTACTCAGGTTGTCACCGATGAAAACATGGAGCTCGACAAAGACACCAAGGCTGACATTAGTCGTCAGATATCTGAGAATACGGAACGAATCACGAGTCTGGTAAACAAGATGCTTGAACTCTCTGACGCCAACAGCCAGACGGTTATTGAGAGAAATGACGAGGTGCATGCTGTTCAGATAGCTATCCAGGCAATAGAGCATTCGGGCATACAAAAGGCAGAGCACTTGACTTTTGAGTTTGAGCACAATGAGGAGGTTGACGATGTCATGCTTAAGACCAATGCCACTTCAGCTATTCGCGCCCTGGTGCTGCTGCTCGACAATGCGATGAAGTTTACCCGTCCCGCGGAGACATCATCCTATAAGACTTCCGGGGATGAGAAAGCCAAAGCCACCTTGAAGCTCTCACAGGCAGACGGTAAGATAATGTTTGCAGTAGAAGATACGGGCATCGGTGTACCGCCATCGGAGGCAGATCGTATCTTTGAAGAGTTTGTGCAACTTGATGATTTCTATGAGGGTACCGGCATCGGACTGACTGTTGCCCGCAGCCTCGCTCGCAGACTCGATGGCGACATTACCATCGACACCGGTCATCAGCCCGGTGCCCGGTTTATCATGACCCTGCCAGCATAAATACGCTTCGAATCCCAACGTCTATCCACCTCGATTGCCAGCCAACTCCGTCAGTTCTGTATCCCAAAGTCAACGCTGCAAGAGCCAATCCCCCAAAAGCGTCAAAAACCTGTCAAAGAACACAAAAATCAGGGTGAAGACATGAGAAAAATCATAAAATTCGAAAAAAAATCGGGAAATATTTTTGTAATTGACTGAAAATTAGTACCTTTGCAGTCCGAAATTGAATTATTATCGGTATACATTATTAAATATAGAGAAAAAACAGAAATGACAAAAGCAGAAATCATCAAGAAGATCTCAGCAGAGACCGGTCTCGGCAACAAGGAGGTTGCTGTGGTGGTAGAGGCATTCATGGAGGAAGTGCGCAATAGTCTGGCAGATGAGCGTGAGAATGTCTACTTGCGTGGCTTCGGCACATTCCACGTAAAGCGTCGTGCTGCCAAGACCGCACGTAACATCTCGAAGAACACCACCATCATGGTAGAGGCTCACGACTATCCCGCTTTCAAGCCGGCAAAGAGCTTTTTGGAGAAAATGAAGTAATCAATTTAAATAGTTACAATTATGCCAAACGGAAAAAAGAAGAAGGGCCACAAGATGGCTACTCACAAGCGTAAGAAGAGACTGCGCAAGAATCGTCATAAGAGCAAGTAAGCTCTGACGATGCCTCTGCTCTGCAGAGACGAGTGCAAGGAAATGAAAGGAGTGTGTCGGCAATCCGAAGAGGATGCGATGCACCCTTTCGAGTTTTTAACAAGTCAAGAGAAAACGTAAAAAAACAATGACAAGCGAAGTGATCATCGATGTGCAGCCGAAGGACATCTCTATCGCCCTGCTCGAAGACAAGACTCTGGTGGAATACCAGAAAGAGCAGCGCACACAGTCGTTCTCGGTGGGCAACATCTACGTGGCAAAGGTGAAGAAACTGATGCCCGGACTCAACGCCTGTTTCGTTGATGTGGGAGCAGAACGAGTGGCGTTCCTGCACTATCTTGACTTAGGTGCTCAATACAGCTCATACGAGAAATACCTGAAACAGGTAATGAGCGACAGAAAGAAACTCTATCCCATCCAGAAGGCCAACATCCTGCCCAAGCTACCAAAGGAAGGCAGCATAGCAAACACGCTGAAGGTGGGCGACGAGGTGCTCGTACAGATCGTGAAGGAACCAATCAACACCAAGGGACCACGACTGACATGCGAACTCAGCTTCGCAGGAAGATACCTCGTACTGATGCCTTTTGAGGATACTGTTTCTGTATCGACAAAGATTAAGAAAGGCGAGGAGCGCAGCCGACTGAAACAGCTCATACAGAGCATCAAACCCAAGAACTTCGGAGTGATAGTACGAACCGTAGCTGAGGGAAAGCGAGCTGCAGAACTCGATGCCGAACTTAAAATCCTGCTCAAGCGTTGGGAAGACACCATATCCAAAGTGCAGAAGACTACTGAGAGACCTCAGCTGTGCTTTGAGGAACAGAGTCGAGCAGTAGCTTTGCTACGAGACCTGTTTAACCCATCATACGACGGCATTCATATCAACAACACCGAGATGTGCCAGCAAGTACAGGAATACCTCGGACTGATTGCCCCGGAGAAGAAAGACATAGTGAAGCTTTACAGCGGCAGGGTGCCTATCTTCGACAATTTCAACGTTACCAAACAGCTGAAGTCAGGATTCGGCAAGACCGTGAACTATCAGCACGGAGCCTATCTTATCATCGAACACACGGAAGCCATGCATGTGGTAGATGTTAACAGCGGAACACGCCTGAAGAAAGAGAATGGCCAGGAAGCCAATGCCTTAGAGACCAACCTCGGAGCTGCCGATGAGTTGGCAAGACAACTGAGACTACGAGACATGGGAGGAATCATCGTAGTGGACTTCGTGGACATGAAACTGGCTGAAGACCGCCAGATTCTCTACGAGAGGATGTGCAAGAACATGCAGAAAGACCGCGCCAAGCATAACATCCTTCCGCTTTCGAAGTTCGGACTCATGCAGATCACACGACAGAGAGTAAGACCTGCGATGGACGTGAATGTCGAAGAAGACTGTCCCACCTGTCACGGTAGTGGAAAAATCAAGTCGAGCATACTCTTCACAGACCAGCTGGAGAGCAAGATTGACCGCCTAGTCAATAGTATAGGAATACACAAGTTCTACCTGCACGTTCACCCCTACGTGGCTGCATATATCAATAAGGGCATGGTCAGCCTGAAGATGAAATGGCAGATGAAATACGGACTGGGAGTGAAGATCGTGGCATCACAGAAACTGGCGTTCCTGCAGTATGAGTTCTATGACGCTGACAATCAGTTCATAGACATGAAGGAAGAGATTGAGACTACGTAAATCATGTTGTGGCTCAAAGTGATATTCTGGGTGTGTGTGCTGGTGGTATTCTATACCTACTTAGGCTATGGGATGCTGCTGTGGCTCATCATCATGATAAAGAGGCTCGTAAAGGGGAAACAGCCCCCCACCCCAATGCCCGCTGACGGTGAGATGCCCACGATGACCCTCATGATATGCGCCTACAACGAACAAGATGTAGTAAGAGAGAAAATGCAGAATACCCGCGCCCTGGACTATCCAAAGGATAAGTTCAGGGTGATGTGGGTAACTGACGGCAGCAACGACCGTACTAATGAGTTGCTGAAAGAATACCCCGAAGTAGATATCGTCTTCTCGCCGGAGCGAAGAGGAAAGACCGCCGCTCTGAAACACGGACTCAAGGAAGTGAAGACCCAGTATGTGGCATTTACCGATGCCAACACGATGATAAACAGCGGAGCCATGAAGGAGATAGCAAGGCTGTTTATGGATAAGAGCGTGGGATGCGTAAGTGGCGAAAAACGTGTGGCTGCACGCAAGGAAGGCGAGCTGGCTGCAGAGGGAGAAGGCTTGTATTGGCGCTATGAGAGCACGCTGAAGAAATGGGACTCCGAACTCTACTCTGCCATGGGAGCAGCTGGAGAGTTGTATGCCATCGACCCTAAACTGGTATGCGAGGTGCCAGACAACGCATTGCTCGACGACTTTATGATGTCAATGTTTATCGTCGACGACGGCAAGCGCATCGCCTACTCTCCCGATGCCTACGCAATGGAATACGGCTCAGCAGATATCCATGAGGAGTCGAAGCGCAAACGACGTATCGCAGCAGGAGGACTGCAGAGCATCTGGTGGCTGAGAAGAATGCTTAACCCGCTACGACAGCCATTAGTGGCTTTCCAATATATCAGCCATAGAGTACTCAGATGGAGCCTCACACCTATCGCAATGGTTATCCTGTTGATTGTCAACGCCATACTAGTAGCGATGGAGGCAGGAACGTTATATAACGTGGTACTAGCGATGCAGATATTATTGTATCTCGCGGCTCTGGCAGGATATCTCATGAGCCGGTGCGGGAAGAAAAACAAGCTGCTGTATACAGCCTACTATTTCGTGTTTATGAACCTCAATGTGTTCCGCGGAATGGCATATCTCAAAACCCACAGTAACAGCGGTGCTTGGGAAAAAGCAAAAAGAAGTTGATTTTTTTTACATATTATTTGGTTATTTCAAAAAAATTACGTACCTTTGTACCCAAATAGACATTTACGAAACTTTCTTACTAAAGTTTAATGAAAGGTATGGAAGAAAAAGAAAGAGAACTCCTGTTGCAGAAGTTTGCCGAGGTTAACAGGAAACTGAAGCTGGCTCAAGAGCAGCTGGAAATTGCTAACAAAAAGATAAAAGAATACGAGGAGAAGGCTGAGAAGGCTGAGAAGGCGAGCAAGATGAAGTCGCTCTTTCTGGCCAACATGAGCCATGAAATCCGTACCCCGCTGAATGCCATAGAAGGTTTCTCAAGAGTTATCGCCGAGACCGACTCTGAGGAAGACCGAATGAAGTATTACCAGATAATCGAGAGTAACAACCAGCGTCTGGGAAGTCTCGTCAACGAGATCCTCGACCTCTCGCGTGTAGAGTCAGGAGAGCTTGCCATCAAGAAAGAGAAGGCAGACCTCAATGCACTCTGCGAGAGCATACTGCAGTTGTTTAAGTTCCGCTGCCCCGATGAGGTGAAGTTAAAATGGCACAAACCGATGCTGTCGGCATCGATGAATACCGATGTGAACCGCCTGACACAGGTATTCTCCAATCTCGTGAGCAATGCTCTGAAGCATACCACAGCAGGCAGCATCACCTTCGGATACAGACTAATCGACGATGCACAGAACATCGAGTTCTTCGTAAATGATACCGGTTCGGGCATAGAGCCGGATTTCATTGAGCATATCTTCGATACCTATGCCTCGCAGGACGCAGACAAGAACCAGGGTTTTGGACTGGGACTTACACTATGTAAGATCATTGTTGAGAAACTCGGAGGCAGCATCAACTGTAAATCGCAATTGGGCAAGGGCTCGGAGTTTACCTTCAAGTTGCCATTCGAAGGCACCATCGGAGGAATGAAAACCGAACATACAACTACCACAAATGTGAGAACCATCCGTGTGAGCGAGCGTTCGGCACAGAACATGAAGAGCATCCTCGTGGCAGAAGATGAGGACAGCAACTATGAACTGGTGAAGATTGTGCTCCATAAGCGCTATCGACTGATACGAGCCCACAACGGCATTGAGGCAGTACAGCTGAACGAGGACGAGCACCCAGACCTTATACTTATGGATATCCGCATGCCTGGCATGGGTGGTCTCGATGCCACTCGTATCATCAAGGAGGTAAACCCCAATACACCAGTGATAGCCCTCAGCGCCTACGCCTTCGACGAGAATATCCGTGAGGCGAAGATTGCTGGATGTGATGAGTTCATGGCAAAACCTTTCCGCGTGGAGAACCTCATTGACACGGTGCAAAAATATATAGGATAACGAAAAAACAGCAAATAGAGACATGGGAAAACTGGCAGTACAGAAATATTTCTCGTTTATGATACTTATCATCACCTTTGTGATGATGATTTTTACAATTGCAGGACTCTATGGCGGAAATGTTAATCCTGCCGGCAACACAGCAAGGTCCTTATTGGTATATGCACTACCGCTGCTGATAATAGGTAATGTGGTGCTGTTGATATACTGGCTCATCTTAAGAAGATGGCATTGGATGCTCATGCCGCTTATAACAATACTTTGCTGTATACCGTATATCGGAACACTCTATCAGATCGGAGGACCCGACGAGGTGGCAGAGAAACAGCCCGGACTGAAGATTGCATCATACAACGTGGCACTCTTCGGACGAGAGACATCGGGATTCATGGCACAGGACATACTCTCTGAGATGAAAAAGCAGAAGGTGGACATCCTCTGTTTCCAGGAGTATTCCGACCACAGCGGAGATAAGGTTAACTCTGAGTCGTACAAGGAGTATTTCCCATATATGGTGATGGGACAGAGCGATATGGTGATATACAGCCGATACCCTATCGTAAGGTCAAAGAACATTCCATTTGAGATGACCAACAATAGTGCAATGTGGGTAGAGGTGAAGATCAACGACCAGGTGATACGTGTATACAATGCCCACATGGAGACAACAGGTATCAACGGCGCCCTCCATCGTGCGGCAAAGACCCAGATTGCCACAGGAGTAGAGATAGAATCGAACGCTATTCTTAGATCCATCTACGGTTCGTATACCATCGGTATGATGGCACGTGCCGGTCAGGCCAATATACTGGCGATGGATATGAGAGAAGCAGAGGTGCCACTCATTGTATGCGGTGACTTCAACGATGTGCCGTATTCATATGTATATAACACAATGAAAGGTGACCTTGTTGACGGATTCAAGGAGTGCGGAAGCGGATTTATGTACACTTTCAGAGGAGGAAATAAGATGGTGCGTATCGACTACATCTTCCACGATGAGATGTTCAAGGGACTTACATATTACAAAAAAGAACTTACCTACTCCGACCACTACCCAGTATTCCTGAAACTGGAGATGAACAAAGAATAAACAAATCCCTGACCTCAGCGGTCAGGGATTTATTTTTCAGACTATCTTGAATCGTACTCTGAACGATCGCTCTTGTTCGTCCCAGTTTGTTCCCAACATCTCAAAACGTCCTATCTGAGAAGTGGAGCGAACGTGTTTGCCTATACAAGGACAAACATCGTAGTCACCGATTCGTACCAATCGGATAGTGTCAGAGGCATCTTCAGGCAGACGGTCGAGAGAGATTTCCTCTGGGAGATTATCACGGGTTACAAACTCGAAAGTGACAGGGAGATCCTCGTCGATAAGAGCATTCATGCGACGTTCTATCTCCTTCTCCTCCTGACGGGAGGGCTTGTGGTCGAGATAGAAACTCATCTTGCTCTTCTTACGCTCCACATGGGCATTATAGCTCCGCTCACAGCCGAAGATACGGATCATCGTCTGGTTAAGCAGATGCTCTGCAGTATGAGCGGGAGGAAACTCGTCTTTATTATGTTCGTTGAGAAGCATTTAACTTTGAACTTTGAGCTTTATGATTACACTTTTAAGCCTTGAATTTGAGGACAACTGCACCAAGGGCTTCTACATCGACTGATACATAACATTCGCGACGCATCTGACGTTTGATCTCCTTGCCTGTGAGAAGGTCGACGGCAGTAACATTCTTGCGCTCGTGGAGATTCAGATAGTCGAAAGCATGAGCAGGGATAGTGACATCCATCGTGGTGGGCTGATCGCTGAAGTTGGCTACTACAAGGATAGCTTCTGAGCCAGCCTTACGAAGGAAAGCATATTGCTGAGTGGTATCGCCATTGGCATACATGAGATCGAAAGACACACCGTCTGTCACAGCCTTCTCGCTGCGGGCGATATTAATGATCTTGTCATAAGTCTCCTTAAGTCGCTTCTCGTCAGCGGTAAGTCGATGGTTGGCAGCACGCACAAGGGTATCCACACTCCAATAGTCGAAGATGGTAGTACGTCCATCGTTGCCGCTGAAACCTTCCTTGTCCATGCCCTTCTCGCCATACTCCTGTCCTGCATATATCATCAGAGGATTCTTCTGGAGCAGAGCTGATACTACGAGAGCAGGTATTCCCTTCTTAGCATCGCCTGCGAAGAAACTGCTGGCGATACGCTGCTCATCATGGTTCTCGAGGAAATAGAGCATGTGGTTGCGGATATCATCTGTTGCCTGCCAAGCACCCGTGATGGAATGTGTGGAAAGATTGCCACGCATCACCTCACGGAGAGTGTCGTACATGCCTACCTTGTCATATAGATAGTCGAAACCGGAACAAATGTAATTACGGTATTCAGCAGGGTTGTATACCTCACCGATGAATATCTTCTCAGGATAGATGAACTTAACCTTGTCTGTTGCCCAGCGCCAGAAGTCGGATGGTACCATCTCTGCCATATCACAGCGGAAACCGTCGACACCCTTCCTTGCCCAGAAGAGCAGGATATCCGTCATCTTACTCCATGTGTTGGGAATGGGATTAAAATGCCCCACACGCCCTGCATAGTAATCGAGGCCGTAATTGAGCTTTACCGTCTCGTACCAGTCGTTCATGCCTGGGGCGTTATGGAAACAGTCATTACCTGTAGCCTTAGCAGGTTCCTCGATATATGGCTCCTCCTCACCGTGATACAGGTCAAAATATGGAGTAAATCGCTGTCCGGGACAGTAATAGAAATTATTCTGAGGATCGAAGCCGTTCTGAGGATTATCCTCCTCACCGAGATCCTTCACCCCCTCAGGCTTGCAGATAGAGTGATACTGCCGGGCTACATGATTAGGCACGAAATCGATGATTACCTTCATGCCTGACTTATGAGTGCGCTCGATGAGATCCTCAAACTCCTCCATACGCTTCTCTACATCTACTGCGAGATCAGGATCGATGTCGTAATAGTCGGTGATGGCATATGGAGAGCCTGCCTTACCCTTCACGATGGCAGGGTGATTCTCGGGAATGCCATAGGCAGAATAGTCTGTCTGAGTGGCATGACGGATGATACCTGTGTACCAAATATGGCTCACGCCCATCTCCCTGATTTTTTTCAGGGCGCTGGGCGTGAAGTCGTTCATCTTTCCACATCCGTTTTCTTCTATGGACCCATTCTCCTTGCGGGTGGTGTTCTTATTACCATAGAGTCGGGTGAAAATCTGATATATTACTAACTTTTCGCTTTTCAACATATCATAAAGTTCAAAGTCAAATGCACAAATTTACTCTATTCCGTGAGCAGAAACTTCCTTATTGATCTTAACGATCATTCCCTGAAGAGCCTTGCCAGGACCACACTCTGTGAAGTCGTCGGCACCATCGGCAATCATGTTCTCTACGCTCTGAGCCCAACGAACTGAACTTGTGAGCTGCGCAATAAGGTTAGCCTTGATCTCTGCTGGATCCGTATGGGGTTTGCCGTCAACATTCTGATATACAGGACACTTTGGAGCCTTGATCTCTGTCTGTTCGATAGCTGCCTGAAGCTCATCCTTTGCAGGCTGCATCAGAGGAGAGTGGAAAGCACCACCAACCTTCAGAGGAAGGGCACGCTTTGCACCAGCGGCCTTCAGCTGCTCACATGCCTCATTGATGGCATCGATATTTCCAGATATAACGAGCTGTCCGGGACAGTTATAGTTTGCAGGAACGACAACACCCTTGCCCATCTTGCTTACCTCAGCACAAATCTCCTCGATCTTATCAAAAGGAAGTGCGATGATGGCAGCCATTGTAGAGGGCTGAGCCTCACAAGCCTTCTGCATTGCCATAGCACGTGCATATACGAGTTTCAGACCATCCTCGAAACTCAGGGCACCAGCTGCTGTGAGAGCAGAGAACTCACCGAGAGAGTGACCGGCAACCATCATTGGCTCAAAAGCCTCACCCATGCAAAGTGCAGAGATGACACTATGCAGGAATACTGCTGGCTGGGTGACCTTGGTCTGCTTCAGCTCATCGTCAGTACCTGCAAACATGATGTCGGTAATGCGATAGCCTAGAATATCGTTAGCTTTCTCAAAAAGTTCCTTCGCCATTGGGTTGGTATCGTAAAGATCCTTACCCATACCTGTGAACTGTGCTCCCTGCCCGGGAAAAACAAATGCTTTCATTTTCTTTTTTACCTTTTTACTTTTTTACCTTTTTACCTGTTTTTTCTCCTTTCTGGGTGCAAAATTACTTATTTTTTCTGAAAGATTGCCCTATAAACTAAAATTTTTAGCTAAAGCAGGCTTAATATCGAAAATTTTGTGTAAGTTTGCACGTTAGAAAGAGAAAAGATATTTGGAAATGAAGTTAATCGTCATCACCAAACCCACATTTTTCGTTGAGGAAGACAAGATTATTGTAAACCTTTTCGAAGAAGGACTGGATAATCTTCACCTGTGCAAACCAGGTTCATCTCCAATGTATTCCGAGCGTCTGTTGACACTCTTAGGGGAAGACTTGGCTGGAAAGATCACCGTCCATAACCATTTCTATCTGAAAGAAGAATACAAACTCAGAGGTATACATATCGATGATGCCCGTACCGACCCACCTGTAGGATATAAAGGCAACATCACTCGCACCTGTCACGCCATAAGTGAATTGAAGGATGCTAAGAAACAGTCGAACTATGTTTTCCTGCAGTCCATCTTCGACAGCCAGACTGTTAGCAGCGAGAAACAGTCGTTTACAGAAGAGGAGCTGAAGGAGGCATCACGTCAGGGACTCATCGACAAGAAGGTATATGCCCTGGGAGGTATGAATATCGACAACATCAAATATGCTAAGGATCTCGGTTTCGGAGGTATTGTGATATGTGGTGACCTGTGGAACCGCTTTGATATCCACAATGAGCTCGACTATAAGGAGTTGCTACTGCATTTTGAGCGGTTGCGAAAGGCTATAGACTAACAATACATTATAATATATAACAATGTCAGAGAAGAATTCTTATATGGTTTTTTCAGGTACTGCCACAAGGTACCTCGCAGAGAAAATCTGCCAAAGTCTCGACTGTCCGTTAGGACAGCTGCAGATCACGAAGTTCTCGGATGGTGAGTTTGCAGTAAGTTATGAGGAGAGCATTCGCGGACGAGATATCTTCCTCGTACAGAGCACATTCCCCAACAGCGACAATCTCATGGAGCTGCTCCTTATGATAGATGCCGCAAAACGTGCTTCTGCCCGTACTATCAATGCCGTTATCCCCTACTTCGGATGGGCACGCCAGGACCGCAAGGACAAGCCACGTGTAAGCATTGGCGCTAAGCTGATAGCAGACCTACTGAGTGTGGCTGGTGTGAACCGTGTGATAACAATGGACCTGCATGCAGACCAGATACAGGGATTCTTCGATGTTCCCGTAGACCATCTCTATGGCTCAGGTGTTATCATCCCTTATCTCGAGAGTCTTCACCTGGAGGACCTTGTTATAGCCTCACCCGACGTGGGCGGTTCGAAGCGTGCCAACACCTACGCAAAATATCTGAAGTGTCCGCTGGTTCTCTGCAACAAAACCCGTGCACGAGCCAACGTAATTGAGTCGATGCAGATCATCGGTGAGGTGGAAGGTAAGAATGTGGTTATCATCGACGATATGGTAGACACAGCCGGAACTATCACCAAGGCAGCAGACATCATGAAGGAACACGGAGCAAAGACCGTTCGTGCATGTGCCTCACATTGTGTAATGTCGGGGCCGGCAAGTGAGAGAGTTCAGAATTCTGCTCTCGAGGAGATTATCTTCACAGACTCTATTCCTTATGCGCAAAGATGTGCAAAAGTAAAGCAGCTGTCGGTAGCCGACATGTTTGCTGAAGCTATCCGACGGGTTATTGATAATAAGAGTATCAGCGACCTATATATCATCTGATTGTGAAGAAAAGCAAATATATTTTACTGGCAGCAGCATGTCTGATGGCATCTGGCTGCCAGTTTTCATCGAAACAGCGTCAAGCAGAAGAGTGGAAGGCACTCAACGACACTATCAACGAATGTTCGCAGAAAATTTCCAACATCGTTGGAGTGATTCAGCAGAGCCAGCATACCACTGAGGAGACGCAGAAGAGTCTCATGCACGAGATAGACAGTATAGACCGAAGGATGAAACAGGCTATCCGCAACTGCATGGAGAGGAATAAGGACAATGACTTAGGTCAGTATCTCAGAGAGAACTACAAGGAAGAATAAATTAATAATCCCCCGCTCAGCCGAGCGAGGGATTATTTCTTTCTAGAACTATTAATTAGCCTTTGAATGCAGGAAGCTCAAGCCACTTAACGTAGCAGAAGTCCTGACGGTGAGGCAGATTCTTGTTCTTTGGATACATTCTTACGGCACTCTTGTACTGACCGAACTGACGTGGAGTAAGTTCTGCCTGGAAGGTATAATTGTTTCCTTCGTGGCCTATCATCTTAAGAGGCTCTACAGAGAATATCTTCTCCTCTCCATCCTTATTAATATATACATTAACCTTCTCCAATCCGATGGCATCGTCAAGGCCTTGCTCATTGATAACATACTTAAGAGTATACTTAGTACCAGCCTCAGCACCTGTTACTGGGAAGTTCCACTCTGCAGATACTACGTTAATGGCATCCCAACGCTCTGCAACAGTCTCTTTCCACTGTGCGATTTCCTTAGCCAGCTTGTTGTTGTCCTTAGAAATCTCCTTGAAACGTTTAGCCTCTTTCTCGTAGAACTTAGAATAATAGTCATCGAGCTGACGCTTCATGGTGTAGTGAGGAGCAATCTGTGCGATAGAGTTCTTGATAACTTTACACCAGCCCTTAGAGATACCTTTCTTGTCCTTATTATAGTAGAGAGGAATAATCTCATTCTCGAGCAGACCATAAATGGTAGCAGCATCGAGCTGATCCTGATACCCCTGGTTCTGGTATGTGCGCTTCTCAGTAAGAGCCCATCCGGCACCCTCACGATAGCCCTCAAGCCACCAGCCATCTTTCACGCTGAGGTTTACAACACCGTTCATCTCAGCCTTCTCACCAGATGTACCTGATGCCTCAAGAGGACGTGTAGGAGTATTCATCCAGATATCAACACCAGAAACGAGGCGGCGAGCCAACAGGAAGTCGTAGTCCTCAAGGAATATAATCTTACCCAGGAACTCAGGACGCTGAGATATCTCGTAGATCTTCTTGATAAGACCCTGACCAGCACCATCAGCGGGGTGAGCCTTACCAGCGAAGAGGAACATCACGGGACGCTCAGGATTGTTGACAATCTTAGAGAGACGGTCCAGGTCGGTGAACAGCAGGTGAGCACGCTTATAAGTAGCGAAACGACGGCAGAAGCCAATCATCAGGCACTTGGAATCCATCGACTCAAGCAGCGATACGACACGCGAGGGGTCGCCCTGATTCTTCAGCCAAGCATCGCGGAACTGATTCTTGATGTAGTAAATCAGGTTCTGCTTCATCTCCAGACGGGTAGCCCAAAGCTCGTCATCGGGACAGTTGTAGATGCCCTCCCAAAGCTTAGCGTTCGACTGGTCACCCATATACTTGGGGTCGAGATACTTCTGGTAAATCTTCGTCAGCCAGCCAGTAGCCACCCATGTGGGGAAGTGAACACCATTGGTAACATAACCTACGTGGTTCTCCTCAGGATAGTAACCGTTCCAGATAGGAGCGAACATTTTCTGAGATACCCAACCGTGAAGCATAGATACACCATTAACCTCCTGACAAGTGTTACAAGCAAATGTAGACATACAGAACTTCTCGCCCTTATCGTCTGGGTTGGTACGACCCATACCGATAAACTCATCCCATGATATGCCAAGTTTCTGAGGATATCCACCCATGTACTTGCCGAAGAGTCCCTCGTCGAAGTAGTCGTGACCTGCTGGTACTGGAGTGTGAACGGTATAAAGACCGCTTGCGCGTACCAGCTCAAGAGCCTGGTTGAAAGTAAGGCCTTCCTCAATATAATCACACAGACGCTGCAAGTTGCAGAGAGCTGCGTGACCCTCGTTACAATGATAGATATCCTTCTTGATGCCGAGCTTCTTCAACAGCAGCATACCACCGATACCAAGCAGGATTTCCTGCTTCAGACGGTTCTCCCAGTCACCGCCATAGAGGGCATGGGTAATAGGCTTGTCGAAATCTGAGTTCATTTCGTTGTCTGTGTCAAGCAGATAGAGTTTAACACGTCCAACGTTTACACGCCATACATAAGCATGAACCTGATAGTTTGTATAAGGAACATCGATTACCAATGGGTTGCCGTCCTTGTCAAGCTGACGCTCGATAGGCAGGCTTCCGAAGTTCTGAGTCTCATAATTAGCAATCTGCTGTCCGTCCATAGACAGACTCTGCTTAAAATATCCGAAACGATACAGGAAACCAACTGCACACATGTCTACATTAGAGTCTGAAGCTTCCTTTACATAGTCACCAGCAAGCATTCCCAGACCACCAGAATAGATCTTAAGTGCTGAGTGCATTCCATACTCCATACAGAAGTAAGCTACAGACGGACGCTTTGTATTAGGCTTCACATCCATGTAATTGCGGAATTTCTCATACACATTCTTGATGCGATTCATCAGCGCCTTATCCTTCAGAATGGCTTCCTTACGCTCAAAACTGAGACGCTCCAATAGCATCACGGGATTATGTCTCACATCGTGATAGATTTCAACATCCAGCTCACGGAACAAATCACGTGCCTCGTAGTTCCATACCCACCACATATTGTGGGCAATCTCGTTCAAACACTTCAACTCCTCTGGAAGACTTGATTTTACTGTAAGTTCTTTCCAAACTGGAGCATTTGTGTAATCTGCTTTAATCTTCATAATCTCTAAATTTGGGAATTATTTTAGTCTTTTTTGTTCTTTATTCTATCTTCTGCCTTACGAAGGGCTATATCGTATGCCTCATAGTAGTATTTGATAAACTCACTCCACAGAGCTTTCTTTGAGAGCATATCCGCATTCTTACGGCATTCGTCAATCTGCTTCTGAGTGAAATTTGAGAACTCTGCAACAGTATCTTTTATATTATCTGCCACTTCTGAATAGTTGTAGTCTGTGCGATGAATTACTTTCACACCTTCAGAGATCTCTCCGTAATGTCCGAATACACTATTTGCCCACAAGCCGAAACCAGCGAGATCGGTAGTGATACATGGCACCTTAAAGGCGATAGCCTCCAATGGGGTATATCCCCAAGGCTCGTAATATGATGGATAGATACAGAGATCGTTGCCAAGAACGATATCGTAATATGTCATATTCAGAATGCCATCTTTTCCATCAAGATAACATGGCAGGAAGATAACCTTCACATTATCATCCTTTCGATTATGCATATCGAAATACTTCAACATACCGAGCACATTGTCATGGCTCATATTGTGGAGCCAATGAGTAACCTGCGGCACCTCCAGAGGTGTTGTGTATTTCTTTCCACTCTTAAGACGTTCCTGGAGATCCTTACGGGGCTCTCCTACCCAACCTGGTACTTCAATGAAAGCTACTATCTTCTTCTTCAGGTCTCTGTCGCGAAGCAGACGGTTCATTGCCTCTACAAACACGTCAATTCCCTTATTACGGAACTCATAGCGGCCAGAGGTAGATATAATCAGGGTATCATCATCAAGCTGCTCACCCAAGAGGGCATTTGCGACATCAAGCAGACAACGGCGTGCAGCCTTACGCTTTTTGGCAAACTGTGCTGTCTTGGGTACGAAACTGTTATCGAAGCCATTGGGAAGTACTACGTCAACTGGTTTGTCAAGCAGCTCTAAACATTCTTTTGCCGTAATATCGCTAACCGTAGTAAAACAGTCAACATTAAGTGCCGTCTGCTTTTCAATAGAGTGTTTAGACTGCATATTAAGCTCTCCAGCCATCTGATCACCATTATATGCGAAGAGATAATCATAGAGAGGCTTCATGTTTCCAGCGATACTACGTCCGATACTTGTAGCATGGGTTGTAAAGATTGTACCAATCTGAGGAAGAGTGTTGTTGATATAAAGTGCTCCAAGTCCACACATCCACTCGTTGGCATGGTAGATAACCTTTTGTAGTGTTTTGGATGCGAGAGGTGAGATGTAATGATTGTAGAAACTCTCAACCACCAATGCAGCAGCATAAGAGAACATCGAGGCCTCGTCATAGTCACCATAGGCATGCAGAGAGTCCACACCATAGTTCTCCCACAACCAACCATATATCTCGTTCTTCTTTTCAAAGAACGGCACAAAATCAACAAGGATTGCTATTGGTTCGCCTGGAACCGTCCACCGGCCAACCCTAACATTAAGACCATTTTCCTTTGCCTCCCATTGCCACTCAGCAAAAAGAGATCTATCCTCCTTAAAATAGGGGCTTTCTTCCTTCGTATACTTACCGTCATCACGTTTCCAGAGTCCCGGTCCTATAAAGACGACTTTATCCTGAAGTACCGCCTGCAATGTTTTGGCACGTGTCGAAAGGACTGTATAGATTCCACCTACTTTATTACAAACCTCCCAACTCGATTCAAATATATAGTCGGGCTTCAAAAGTTCCTTTACCATGCTTTATAATTATAAACTGCTGCAAAGTTACTTAAATTTTTCTAAAAACCACATATTTTAGATGTATATTTTCGTCATTTTCAACGAATTATTGATTTATATTGCTATCTTTGCCCTCAAATCTGCATTGGACATGAAGAAATTGTTGACATTATTTGTAATATGGCTTTTTTCGCAAAACATCACCATAGCCCAAAGCGCAGGAAAGCCCTTTCATGCGCATATCTTTAACAATGAGTACGATGTGTATATGAAAATTAACTTCTATGAAGAAGATATAGAGGTGCCAGGCCAGGAACTATATGGTCCGTTGGCAGGTTTTTTAGGAAAGAAACACAATTCCTTCTGTTGGGTTATCACATCAGCGAAGGTAGAAGGCAATACTGCTACATTATCTCTCATCAATGATTATGGTTCAGAGGATCTCACCGCTACCCTATCCTTTCATAACGACTCAACGTATATCCTGAAACAGATGTCGGGTTCAACAATAAAAGTTCCAAAGAACGGAAAATGGCAGAAGTTGCCCAAGACTTTGGAATTCAGACTTAAAGAATAAAAAACAGGTGTCACTTCACACGAAGATGACACCTGTCTTATTATTGAAGGGGGTGGTAATTTATTTCACCTTCTCCACGATAGCCTTGAAAGCCTCGGGATTGTTCATGGCGAGGTCAGCGAGAACCTTACGGTTAATCTCGATACCAGCCTTTGCGAGCTTGCCCATCAGGACAGAATAGCTCATGCCTTCCATACGAGCGGCAGCATTGATACGCTGAATCCACAGGCTGCGGAAATTGCGTTTCTTGTTACGACGATCACGGTAAGCATAGGTCAGACCCTTCTCCCAGGTATTCTTTGCTACTGTCCAAACATTCTTACGGGCTCCAAAATAGCCACGGGTAAGCTTTAAAATTCTCTTACGCTTTGCTCTTGATGCAACGTGATTTACACTTCTTGGCATAGTTTCTTACTTCTTTAAATGTTAGACAATAGGGTTAGCGGAGACACAGCAGATCACGAACCTGCTTCATGTTTGAAGGGTCAACGATTGCAGAGTGCACAAGATTGCGCTTCTGCTTCTTTGTCTTCTTTGTCAGAATGTGGCTGTGGTAAGCGTGATTTCTCTTAACCTTACCTGTACCGGTGAATGAGAATCTCTTCTTGGCACCGGAGTTTGTCTTTACTTTTGGCATTGTTTTTTTAAATTTTAATTGTTATTATTAACCGACGACAACGCATATACCAGGCGCGACGTCTTTTTTTAAACCTTGAACCACATGATTAGTCCTCGGTATCAGTAAGCTTCTTGAGGGCATCGGCTGAGATTTTGGCATTTGCGAAAAGACCACCATTAGCAGGCATCTCCGCATCAACCTCAACCTCCTGTTTCTGCTGTTTTACAACATCCTTTGCCTCCTGAGATGCAGCCTCACGATCACGAGCCTGCTGACTCATCTTCTTGGCACCAGCCTTTTTGGGAGCAAGATAAAGGAACATCTTCTTTCCCTCGAGTGATGGCATCCCTTCTACCTTTCCGACCTCCTCCAGATCGTTGGCGAAACGGAGAAGCAAAACCTCACCTTGTTCCTTGAAGAGGATTGAACGTCCCCTGAAGAACACATAAGCACGAACCTTGTTGCCTTCCTCTAAGAACTCCTTGGCATGCTTGAGTTTGAACTGATAGTCGTGCTCATCTGTCTGAGGTCCGAAACGGATTTCCTTAACCTCCACCTTCACCTGCTTCGCCTTCATCTCCTTCTGGCGCTTTTTCTGCTGATAAAGGAACTTGGAGTAGTCAATAAGACGACAAACTGGCGGATTGGCGTTAGGTGAAATCTCTACGAGATCGACACCTTGTTCGCGAGCCATATTCAATGCATCACGGGTTGGAACTACGGAACTTCCCGCCTCACCCACAATGCGAACTTCACGTACACGAATCTGTTCGTTGATTCGGTACTGTTGCTTCATTTTGTCATTCTTCATCAACTATTTTTTAAAAATCGGCTGCAAAATTACAAATTTTCTTTGAGCTTTGAGCTTTCAACTTTGAACTTTTTGATTACATTTATATAATTTTAACAATAACGCTGCAAAGTTAAAAGTCTTTTGTCATTTCTGCTACACGAGAATTCACCTCATCGATAAACTCCTGGATGGTCTTAACACTCTGTTCACCACCGCCCTGAGGACGAACGGCAACAGTACCATCCTGCTGTTCCTTCTCACCGACGATAACCATGTAAGGTATACGTTTCAGCTCGTTGTCACGGATCTTGCGTCCCAATTTCTCATTACGCAGGTCAATAGTAGCACGAACACCAGCCATATCGAATTTTTTAGCAACCTCCTGGGCATAGCCGTTATACTTCTCCGAGAGAGGCAGGATTGCCACCTGATCCGGAGTAAGCCAGAGTGGGAAGTGACCAGAAGTATGCTCAATAAGCACAGCACAGAAGCGCTCAAGTGATCCGAATGGAGCACGGTGGATCATCACAGGAGTCTTCTTGGTGTTGTCCTCGTCAGTATACTCGAGCTGGAAACGCTTAGGCAGATTATAGTCTACCTGAATAGTACCCAACTGCCAACGGCGTCCGATAGCGTCCTTAATCATGAAGTCGAGCTTAGGACCATAGAATGCTGCCTCGCCATATTCTACCTTGGCAGGCAGGCCCTTCTCCTGGCATGCTTCCACGATGGCCTTCTCTGCAAGTGCCCAGTCCTCATCAGTACCTACATATTTCTCGTGATCATTAGGATCACGCAGAGAAATCTGAGCCTCGAAGTTGAATCCGAAAGCTGTAAGCACAATACCGATGATATCCATTACGTTAAGGAACTCCTGCTTTACCTGGTCTGGACGACAGAAGAGATGAGCATCATCCTGAGTGAACGAACGTACACGAGTCAAACCATGCAACTCACCACTCTGCTCATAGCGATATACTGTACCGAACTCAGCGATACGCAGAGGCAGATCCTTATATGAGCGGGGCTTCCATGCGAAGATCTCGCAGTGGTGAGGACAGTTCATTGGTTTCAGCATATACTCCTCATCCTCCTCTGGAGTATGGATTGGCTGGAACGAATCCTTGCCATAATGAGCATAGTGACCAGATGTAACATAAAGATTCTTAGAACCGATATGCGGAGTAATAACCTCCTGATATCCAAACCTTTTCTGAACTTTACGCAGGTGATCCTGCAAGCGGAGACGAAGTTCTGTGCCCTTTGGCAACCAGATAGGCAAACCCTTACCTACCTTATCTGAGAACATGAAGAGTTCCATCTCCTTACCTATCTTACGATGGTCACGCTTCTTGGCTTCCTCCAGCATCTCAAGATACTCGTCGAGCATCTTCTTCTTTGGGAAAGAGATACCATAGAGACGCTGCATCTGCTCACGGGTGGCATCGCCACGCCAGAAAGCACCTGCTACAGAAGTAAGCTTTACAGCCTTTATCTCGCCTGTATCTACGAGATGTGGACCACGACAGAGATCTGTGAAGTTACCCTGCGTGTATGTTGTGATAGAACCGTCTTCCAGATCCTGCTCAATATGCTCACACTTATATGTCTGACCATCGGCAGCAAACTGCTTCAGGGCATCAGCCTTAGCTACCTCCTTACGTACAACAGGCTCTTTCTTACTAGCCAGTTCCTTCATCTTTGCCTCAATCTTAGGGAAGTCGCTCTCCTTGATGCTCTCGCCATCCTTCAGCAATACATCATAGAAGAAGCCATTCTCAATGGCAGGTCCGAATCCGAACTGTATGCCAGGATAGAGCTCCTTTAGAGCCTCTGCCAAGAGGTGTGCAGAAGTATGCCAGAAGGTGTGCTTACCCTGCTCATCATCAAACTTATAGAGTTCAATCTTTGCATCCTCATTGATAGGACGGTTCAACTCTACAGTCTCACCGTTAACACCACAGCTCACAACGCTGCGTGCGAGAGCCGGAGAGATACTCTCTGCAATCTGAAAGCCAGTTACGCCCTGCTCATACGAACGAACAGATCCGTCTGGAAATGAAATATTAATCATACCTTATTTTATATATAAAATTCGAATTTGCGTGCAAAGGTACTACATTTTCATGAATCCAACAAACTTTTCCCCAAAAGATTGCGTTTCACTACTTCTCACGATACTTTTTAATCACACTATAGGCACTATACAGCCCGAGTTCTCCTGCTTTGCTCAAATCAGAGATACCATCGGAAGTCTTGCCAGCATATATATTAACTATACCTCTGTTATACCAAGCCTCAGGGATGTTAGCGTCTATCTGGATAGCACGATTGAAATCCTCCAAAGCATGCTTATAGTCTTTACGTATTGCATAGAGACAGCCTCTATTATAGTAAAGATATGCATTGTCAGGCGAAAGCTTAAGGGCTTCGCAAAGATCACTCAGCACATTTGCAGACTTCAGGTCGATATTTGTCCCCTGCGAGGCATTAAACTCATTAATACGAGCCTGACACACAGCACGTAGCCAATATGCGAGTGTAGAAGTTGACTCAATCTGCAGCAGAGTAGAGAGGTCGTCGATCGCAGAATCGAAGTTCTGAATTGCGGCATATGCAACGGCACGAAGCATCAGCATTGGAGCAACCTTCTTATCACCCTTCGCATCCCCTATTGCCACAGTCACAGAATCAATATACTCAAAGTAACGTTTCATACTCCTCTCATCGATATATGGCTGTGATGCACCTATATATATTTTATGTGAACGAGTTTTCTGGTTAAAGGCATCAACTTCCCTGTCGAATGCGATATATGAATGCACGTCGTCTATAACAGAATGAAATGAGAGCCCGTACATTGGCTGGAAGGACATCTCTACCTTTCGGTTCTGCACTCTTCCACGATAGTCGCTCTTATACTCGTGCTCCACATTCTGTTCATCAGCTACAACCAACTGGTTATATTTCTCAGGATCGGTATCACTCTTCCTTCGCATCTGTTTCTTGGAAAGCCGGGTCTGCTTGCCAAAGCGTTTATCCATCTGAGCCTTGAGGATACGAAACTCGTCGATTTCCGCCTGTTTCGTATTTCCAAGACGCCGATAGCATGCAGCTCGATGCTGAAGACCAAACCAGAAGTTTGGGAACTCATCAATGACCTTAGTATAATCCCTTATGGCAGCTCTTAAGTTTCCTGTCTGTTCCAGCAGAAGGGCACGATTGAAGAGGGCCATCAAGTTATTTGGCTCCAGCTTAAGCACAAAGTCGAAGTCTTCTATACCCCTGTTGTCATCGCCAACCTGAGCCCTCAGCAGACCGCGATTATAATGCCCAAGAAAGTTATTTGGGTCAAGATCGAGAGCAGTATCATAATCTGCCATCGCTCCTCGGAGTCCGTTCTGATTATAACGGGCCATAGCCCGATTGATATAATATGCAGGATTCTTTGGTTGCAGATGGATGGCTTTAGTAAGATATTCCTCGCCCTCCTTCCATTTCTGGCGAGCAAGACTGATGACAGCCCTCTCAGCCCATATTCCTGCATCATAAGGGTCGAGGTCAAGGCTCTTATCAATGGATTTTATGGCAGAAGTGGTATCTTTCTGTAATAAGTATATCTCAGCCTGCATGGAATATGCACGGGCATAACCAGACCAATGCATCAACATGGTATCTATCTCTGCAAGTCCTCGCTCATAGTCTTTCTCATTTATCCGGCACAGGACACGGTTATGCCAAAGACCTTGGTTATCAGGATTATAGCGCAGAGCGAAAGTATAGTCTTCTATGGCCTCAGCATATTTCTTCTGATTGATACGGCAAAGTCCTCGCAGCTCGTAACAGCTTATCACATACGGATTACGCTCTATTGCCTCCGTGCAATCGCTCTCAGCCCCACGGAAATCATCGAGATAAAACTTTGCCACCCCTCTAAAGAACCAAGGTTCATAAAGATAGGGTTTTGCACCTATTGCCTGATTGAAATACTGTATAGACAGTACATAGTCCTCGTAATAAAGTGCAGAACGTCCGATCATCACCAGACGATCGGTATTATACTGAGCGAAGCCGATCAGCGGTAATAATGAGAGAAATAAAAAAATGCGTCGCATTTTTTATTTCCTCACAGGTTTTGTCTTATAGCCACAACGATAGCGCCCCTTTATCAAAGCAGCCAACTTGCTCTTTACAAGTTGTTTGCGGAGAGGAGAAATACGGTCTACGAACATCTTGCCGTCAAGATGATCAAACTCATGCTGCATCACTCTTGCAAGATATCCCTCAATCCATTCATCATGATGTTTAAACTCCTCATCATCCCACTCCACATGTATACGTGTAGGACGTACTACCTTCTCATGGATGGCAGGTAGAGACAGACAACCCTCTTCCGAGGAATCAGTCTTAGACTCATCATACTCTACAATATGAGGATTGATAAATACCTGGCGGAAACCTTTATATTCGGGCAAGTCTTGTGACAACACATCAAGATCGATGACAGACAGACGTATCGCCTTCCCGATCTGAGGTGCTGCCAGTCCGATACCATCCGACTCGGCAAGTGTCTCCCACATATCCTCGATAAGTTTCTTCAGATCAGGATAGTCAGGGGTAATGTCTTCGGCCACCTTGCGAAGCACAGGCTGACCATATATATAAATAGGTAGAACCATTTTGGACTTTGAACTTTAAACTTTAAACTTTAGATTACCTGTTGCGAGAACGGAGGTAATCCTCTAGGATTATCGTGGCAGATATCTCATCTACAAGAGCCTTATCCTGACGGGCTTTCTTCTTTAGCCCCCCATCGAGCATTGCCTGATGAGCCAGAACAGATGTAAAGCGCTCGTCAAAAAAAACGATAGGAACCTCAGGCACCGCCTTACGCCAGCGGTTTACAAACTGCTGCACACGTGCCAGATTCTCACTTGGCTGGCCATTGGGTTGCCTAGGCTCACCTATGACAATACGCTCTACAGGCTCTTTGGCGAGGTAAGACTTAAGCCATTCGAAGAGCTCTGACGTAGAAACAGTCGCCAACCCTCCAGCAATAATCTGTAACGGGTCGGTGACTGCTATGCCAGTACGCTTCTTACCGTAATCTATTGACAGTATCCGCGCCAAACTGCTTACTGATTAGAGAGCAACCATGCGTCCTTGTAAGCTTCCTGCTCACGGAACTGGTCACGGCTGCGAGCTGCATCAGCCTTGTTATCGAAGGTTGCTGCAACAACACGGAACATATTGCGGTCCTCGTTCTTTACAATCTGAGCATCATAACCAGCATTCCTCAGACGCTGCTGCAAGCCCTCTGCATTTGACTGCAGGCCGAAAGAGCCAACAACTACGCTGTAAGCTTTCAGGCCATTACCGCTAACAACTGCAACACGCTCAGAGCGAACAGAAACATTGTCGTAATTGTCAACCCTACGAACCTCATTAGCAGGTCTTGTCTGCACTGGGGCAACTACTGCTGGCTCCTGGTAAGTGGCAGGCTGAGCATTCTGCTGCTGTGCTGTCTGAGTGTCATACTGCTTAGCTTTCTCGTAAGCCTTCTTGTAGGCACTTTCACTTGATTTACAACTTGTCATGCTCATTGCGAGACAGAATCCTGCGCACAATACAATATACTTCTTCATTTTCTTAAAATATTTTAATATTATACTTATGTTTCAAATAATTGCTGCGAAATTACAAAATATCAAGCAAAAAGAGCAAAAAAAAGTGCATAAAGTTTGTTAAATGGAAGAAATATCGCCATTTTAACAAAAAATGACAAGCAAAAGAGGCCTAATTTCGAAATAATTCCGTAAATTTGCGAAGTGTAAACAAATGTTTAATTCAAATAATACAAATATGAAGAGTTTAGGTTATATCGGAGCTTTCCTTGGTGGTGCCATCGCAGGTGCAGCCCTTGGAATCCTTGTTGCCCCGGAGAAGGGTCAGGACACACGCGTAAAGATTACTGATGCTGTAGAAGGTTTCCTCAAGAAACACAACATCAAACTCAGCCGCAAGGAAGTGGTTGATCTCGTAGACGATATTGAGGACGCTACAGAAGAAGAGTAAGCAATGTTATCTAGTGACAAAAACGTAGAGACGATTGCGCAACTTATCGAGGTACTAAAGCATTACCTCGGTCTTCAGAAAGAGTATCTGAAGCTTGACGTGATTGACAAGGTGGTACGTCTTCTTACAGCAGCCACCTTGGCAATCATATTCATCCTTATCATCATTGCCGTTCTGATGTATGCCTCTTTTGCCTTTGCATTCTGGCTTGCAACATTTACCGGCGCTGCCAAGGCCTTCCTCATAGTAGGAGGATTCCACCTGTTGATTTTCATATTGTTCGTGATATTCCGCAAGCCCTGGATAGAAAAGCCATTAGTGCATTTCCTTGCAGGCCTGTTACTGGGGAAGTAATCTGTAAATCAGAATCAAGATGTTACCAGAAAAGAAGCCAACTCAGACTTATCGCACGCTGGATGAGATCCGTCAGCGTAAGGAAGAACTTGCAGATCAGATCTATGGCGACAGCACTCGTATCTCTACTTTATGGAACGATACTTTCAACAGCAATGAGAATCCTACCAAAGGAGAAATGATTGCAAATCTGGTCAGCAAGGGATTTGTTGCTTTCGATGCCTTCCTGATGATCCGCAAACTGATGAAGACATATGGGTTAATCAGAGGCAGGTCATGTAAGAGAAAACGGAAATAAATCAAATATCTATTACCTGTCCGTCGTAGGCCAGCTCAACACCAGTTGGCAATTTTCTATTTACCGCTTCATGAAGACCAATATCATGACACGAGTGAATGATAAACGTTCGTTCTGCCCCTACCCTATTAGCAAAGGCAACAGCCTCACCCACAAGCTGGTGAGAATGATGAGGTTTGTCGTATCTCAGGGCATTAACCACCAACACCTTAACATCCTTGAGATATTCTAACTCGCCTTCATCGATTGTCTTCATATCCGTGATATATGCCAGTTCACCGATACGATAACCCAGTATGGGAAGTTTTCCATGCATCACCTCGATAGGCATCACCTCGAGATCACCAAATGTCAGTTTCTGATGGGGCAGTATCTCATGCAGTCCGATGGCAGGCACTCCAGGATAGCGATGCTCTGCAAAACAATAGGGCAACATCTCCAACATAGACTCACAAGCCTTAGGATCTGCATACACATTTATCTCGCCAAACTGACAATACGGACGGATATCATCCATACCTCCCATATGGTCATAATGTGCATGGGTGATGAGTATCGCATCAATTTTACGGAAAGGCAGGGGAAGTATCTGCTGACGAAAATCCGGTCCACAGTCTATAAGCAGACGTGTATCGTCTGTCTCTATAAGAGCAGAACAACGAGTACGCTTATCGTGAATATCTGCACTCTGACACACCTCACATTGGCAACCTATTACAGGTACGCCACACGATGTTCCTGTTCCTAAGAAAGTCAGTTTCATTTTCGGATTTAGAATTTACGGATTTATTACACGATGTTGACTTCGGGGTGGATGTCGATACCGAATCTCGTCCTTACATCTTTGCGAATTGTCTCACAAAGGGTGACGATTTCCTCGCCCGTAGCCCCTCCACGATTCACGAGTACCAGAGCCTGTTTGTCGTGTACCCCGGCACGCCCCAACGTCTTTCCTTTCCATCCACACTGGTCAATCATCCATCCTGCAGGAATCTTTACGCGGTCTGCATCTATCTCATAGTGAGGCATCCCCTCGTATTTCTCTGCCAACGATTCATATTTCTTCCTATCCACAATAGGATTCATAAAGAAACTGCCAGCATTGCCCATCACCTTAGGATCTGGCAGTTTGGCATTACGGATATCGATGATAGTGTCACGAAGCTGTTGAGCTGTGGGCACAGAAATATCTTTTTTCTCCAGTTCAGCACGGATATTACCATAATCGAGATGGGGTTCGAAGCTTTTCTTCAGACTATATGTCACACTGGTGATGAGATACTGATCCTTCCATTCGTGTTTGAACCTGCTCTGGCGATAGTCATAACCACAATCCTCACATCGGAATGTCACTACCTCGCCAGCAGCTATACTAACAGCCTCGATGCTCTCAATGACATCCTTTGCCTCTGCTCCGTAGGCTCCGATATTCTGTACTGCCGAAGCACCCACGTCGCCAGGAATCAGAGAGAGGTTCTCCATCCCATAGAGTCCTGCCTTAATGCTTTTGGCAACGATATCATCCCATACCTCACCACTTCCACAGATCATCCTACAACCATCGAAGCTGTATCCCTTGATGCCTGATCGCACAACGATACCGTCGAAATCCCTTGTAAGCAGAAGATTGCTTCCGCCACCTATTATTATATAAGATATATCTGAATCTTTCAGAATCTTCGATACTTCGACAGCCTCATCAACATCTTCGAACTCAATATATCTGCTACATTTGGCCTCGATACCAAATGTATTATGCTCTTTCAGACTATAATTCCTAAAATCTCTCAATTTCCAATTACCTAAGTAGTCATTTTCATCAGCAGCCACCTGCCCCCCACCTTCTTAAAGCGTAATTCCATCTCCAGACCGTTGGCAATGCCTCGCATAATGAATATCTTCTCGTCATCAGAAGGTTTCATCTGACCATAAATAACGTTATATATAGTCTTTTCGGGCAACTGTGGCGCAAAAGCCTCCCAAGTGTCCGGCGTGATGATCCCCTCCATTGCATTGAAGTCATCATCAGGATCAGGACCTACAAAAGATACCGTCTTATTGATGCTCTTCACCTGGAAATCCATATCCGATACAAACCTCTTATAGAAAGTGAGGAACGAGGCATTAACATTATTCTCTATCGGCATCTCGTTGATCTCCCTAAGCATCCAGGCTCCACGAATACGATTGAAGACATAATCCTTCACAAGATTCTTCTTCAACTGTATCTTCTCTACAATAGCCTGGTTGATTGAGGTGTCCTTCATCAGTTTCATCTGTTCTTCATTATCGAAGAAAAGCGTATAATATCCCTGACGAATAAAGAATCTCTCGTTACTCCACGATTTCTTCTCGATGCTCACTTTCTTGTCCACCTTGTTTACTGTCAGAGGGAAGATTATTCTTGTAAGCTGGAGTTTCTTGTTGGCTGCGAAGTTAAAGAAGAAGTCGTCAAATAATTCGTCCATCGCCTTTGGAGTAGGAGTCTCTACCAATAACTGCTCGAGAGTATCCATCACAACGGTGTCAATAGTGTCTGTCAAGGAGTCGGTTTGGGGCTCTTCATAACTCTGCGTCTTGTTTCCCGTACAAGAGAACATCAGCAGTATTCCTGCGATGATAACGAGTAAAATTCTCTTCATTATCTCAAATTTGCGGCAAAATTACAAAAAAATCTGTGAATATCTGTTCAATCTGTGGCTTTTTTTGTACCTTTGCACGCAAATTTGCAAATTTACGCTATTATGATACTTGATAAGATAGACGAACTGCTCAAAGAAGTGCAGGAATTAAGTGCTAAGAATGCAGAGGAAGTAGAACAGTTACGACTGAAATATCTCAGCAGGAAAGGTGAGATTACAGCCCTTATGAACGACTTCCGTAATGTCGCTGCTGACGAGAAGAAGACCGTTGGTATGAAGATCAACGAGTTGAAGACTCTCGCCACAGAGCGCATCAATAAGCTTCGTGAGGAAGTGGAGACCCAGGACACAGGTGAGTTGATGATGGACCTTACACGTACCCCATACCCTATTAAGTTGGGTACACGCCATCCACTTACTATTGTCACCAATGAGATTATCGACATCTTCTCTCGTATGGGATTCGTACTTGCTGATGGTCCTGAGGTTGAAGACGACCTCCATGTGTTCACCAAGATGAACTTCGCTGCTGATCATCCAGCACGTGACATGCAGGACACCTTCTTTGTAAGTCAGCATCCCAATGATGTAACAAAGAACATTCTTCTCCGTTCTCATACCTCTTCTGTTCAGGCTCGTGTGATGGAGAATATGCATACAGAGGATGGTAAGCTCACCTCTCCTATCCGTGTCATCTGTCCTGGTCGAGTATACCGCAATGAGGCTATCACAGCCCGTGCACATTGCTTCTTCCATCAGGTAGAGGGTCTTTATATCGACAAGAACGTATCGTTCACAGACCTGAAGCAGGTTCTTCTTTCATTCGCCAAGGAGATGTTCGGTCCTGACACCAGCATCCGTCTACGCCCAAGTTACTTCCCATTCACAGAGCCTTCTGCTGAGATGGACATCTCTTGCTTTATCTGTGGTGGCGAGGGCTGCGGATTCTGTAAGCATACTGGCTGGGTGGAGATTCTTGGTTGCGGAATGGTTGATCCTAACGTTCTCGAGCAATGCGGCATCGATTCTAAGATCTATTCAGGCTATGCCTTCGGTATGGGTGTTGAGCGTATCACCAACCTTAAGTATCGTGTGTCCGACCTCCGTATGTTCTCCGAGAACGATACCCGTTTCCTTGAAGAATTCGAATCAGCTGACTAACTACCGAATAACGGCGCACCCTAGTTGGATGCGCCGCTTTTTTATTCCGTTACCGTTTTAACAAATCCATCTTTCACAAGGCTTGTTATCGGTTTTTGCTAGGAGTAACTATGATTAAACGCTATTTTCTGCAGACAGGAGGCTATCGATTCAGATACCTGGTATACCAGAGCATCTGGCATATTCTTATAATGTGATGCGTCACACCAGTCTTGCACAGATTATCCTGTATGCCTTTCTCAAGGAGAATGGAATAAAACGTCTTCTCACAAGAGTAAATTCTCACCAGATAGTAAGCAGAATCTATATTTCTACGTTAGTTGTCCGTTTGTTGTTCGATAGTTGTTCGATTAAAAATCGAACAACTAATGAAGATATAATGATGAAATAACAAACATATATTGAACTTGATACTTGCCTGGTACGATACAAAGACGGCTTGACAAACATCAAATATTTAAGCTGTTTGCGCACACAATAGCAATTTTCCTTGCAAAACGATAAAAATAGTCGTACCTTTGCATCGTCAAACAAAGACAAAGACGTAATTAAAGTAGGGGCATCAGGATAACAATTAGCCCCGAGTAAAGAAAAGAAAGGGTAAAAAGATGATGAAAAAGATTTTAAGAAAAATGAAGGACAGTGAGGCTTACAAAGAATATTGCATAAATATGGCTAGACTTTACAACTGGAGAGCCTCTTACTAAAGAAAAGGATTGAACGCATCAAGCATTCAATCCTTTTTTTTGCCCTAAAACAAAGAACAACCTATTTCTCCTTCGCAGTTACAACGGTGACGATATAAGCACTCAAGAGAACAAGGATTCCTGCAACTGGCTTGTCCCAAGTAAGGACGTCCTGCCCCAGCCAGATGGCCACAAACGAGGCGATGACTGGCTGCAGATTGGTATAGATGCTGACAGTGGTGGCCTGAAGGTATTTCATCGCAAAGGGAATGAGGAAATAGCCGAGAGCCGTAGCACAGACAACGATGAACGCCATCTCGAACACTCCGTCCCAGCCCCAGGCGGCAGTATAGAGGGCATTGGCAGGCAACTCAGGGATTGCAATGGGCACTGTTACTATCGCAGAGATGAGAAACACATACTTCATCTGGGTGACAGGAGTGTACTTAGAAGCCACATTACGGGTGATGATAAGGTATATCGCCCATGTGAGCACACTGAGGATGGCAAGAGAGATGCCTATCAGGTCGTTCTTGCCTGAACCCAACGACTGACTCATAAGCACCATCAGTACCGCTCCGGCAATACCCAGCAACACACCCAGCGACTTCATAGGAGTGATCTTCTCGCCAATAGTAAGTGCAGCGCACAGCATCACGGCTATAGGGGTGAGTGTGGCTATGAGCGAGAAGTATACAGGACTGGTATAGTCGAGTGCCCAGGCGGTGAGGCTCTGTGAAATGACAAAGCCAAGCAGTCCGCCAAACAGGATGGTTATGAGGTCACGCCGCTCAACATGCTCCTTGGGCATAAACGCAGCTATGATCCAGAAAAGGATACACGCTCCCAACGACCTCGATGCCATATACCCCATAGGAGTTACCCAGTCGTCGAGCAGGAGTTTTGTCACGGGTACGCCAAGTCCGAAGATGGTATTGGCGAGGAAGATGGCGCTATGCGCCTGAAGTTTCTTGTTCATAATCGATGGTTGTATAATTTTTGTCGTTCCTTGAGTGACATCCTGGCATACTTGCGCCACATCTGTGCCCCACCCTCGCAACGACTGAGATAGTCGAGATCGTACATCATGGCATAGGCCTCTATCTCGAAGGGGTTGAGCAGATAGGCAGCGTGCCTGGGTAGATGACCGGGCTTTATGAGTATATGCACAGAGTCCTTCAGCCAATACCATATATATAATATATAGAAGCGCATCCATGAGTCGCCGCACGACTGAGCCTGACGAAGGTGGATCATCTCGTGGTTCTTCAGAGAATTATAGCCTGCATTGAACTTATCGGCATCAGACTGGTTATGTGTGAGGATATGCCCGAAGAATGTCAAGCCCTCATAACCCTTACGAATCCAGAAGGTGTTGACCACAGCAGGCATATCGGCTACCCTACTGGGCCTGACAGACCGCCACATAATCGGTATCACTCGAAGCATCATCCACATAATCGGGCACAAAGATACGAATTTAACTGAAAAAAAAGACCCATTCGCTGAAAAAAGTTGCCCACGGCTCTATTTCTCCCTACCTTTGCATCACAAAAAATATATAAAGTATAATTTTAAAACTACAGCTAATATGAAGAAGATGAATCTTTTCTGGATTGCACTAACAGTATGGTTCGCAATCGCAGCATGCAGTACAGACGACAGTTGGGATGTAGGAGGTTCTGGCAGCCAAAGTTCAACAACAACAAGCAGTGATGACAACTCTGCCACCACCGGCTCGTCAGAGGATGTGGTCTATGGAGTATCCAGCGACGGCGATGTGCAGACATTCAGCGTGGCATTCAACAAGAACGCCATCGCAGAGAGCCTGACCGTTGACTCTGAGGATGACGACTATATCGAGAACACTACCTTTGAGAAAACCATCACCATCACCTACTCTACCTCAGGCGACGCTACCGTAAGCGGCGACGATGCTGGCATCGTAAGCATCACGGGTAATGATGTCGTAGTAAACAACGAGACAGGCAAAGTCATTAAGTACATCCTCACAGGTGAGACCAACGACGGATTCTTCAAACTCTATAGCACCAAGAAACAAGCTATTGTGCTCAATGGTGTAAAGATTACCAATCCTGATGGTGCTGCCATCAACAACCAGAGTAAGAAACGTACATTCATCGTGCTCAACGACGGCTCTAAGAACTATCTTACCGATGGCACAAAATATGCTGATGCCGTAGATACAGAGGATATGAAGGCATGTTTCTTCTCTGAGGGTCAGCTTATCTTCAGCGGCTCCGGATATCTTGAGGTCGACGGCAACTGCAAGGCAGGTATCCGCAGCGACGATTATGTTCGCACACTTCCAAAGACAAATATCTTCGTTGATGCTTCTTCAGGCAACGGTATCAGAGGCAACGATGCAGTTATCGTCACTGGTGGAGTGATAAACATAAATGTCACAGGCACAGCTGATAAGGGTATCTCTTCAGACGGGGAGGTTCGTATCGATGGCGGACGCACCACAATCATGACCAGTGGAGGCTATGAATACGATGAGGACGACAAAGACTACTCTGCATGCTCAGGCATCAAGGCCGACAGCATCGTGAATATCAATGGTGGTGAGCTCAACATCAAGTCTACCGGCATCGGAGGCAAGGGCATCAACTGCGACGACAAAATAAACATCAACAATGGTGTCATCCGTGTCATCACCACAGGCAAGCGCCAGAAAGACTCTCAGGGCAGTGTTTCTCCAAAGGGTATCAAGGCCGACGGCAACATCACCATCAAGGGTGGACAGACACAGATACGCCTTGAAGGAACGGGCGACGGCACAGAGGCTCTCGAGAGCAAGGGCGAGATACATATCGAGGCAGGCACACTGGAGTGTTACAGCTACGACGATGCCATCAACTCAAAGGGCAACCTTTATATCGATGGTGGCTATGTATACGCCAGAGCCACAAACAACGACGGTATCGATTCCAACATGAATCTATATATAAACGGTGGCGTAGTGATTGCCGAAGGCGGAGCACAGCCAGAGTGCGGCATCGACGCTGCAGAGGGATACTCAGCATTTATCAATGGTGGCACAGTGATTGCCGTTGGCGGAGGATTACAGGCAATATCTTCTTCATCCAAACAAGCCAGCATCGCTGTCAACGCTTCACTGGGCACCACCATCGGAGTGCTGTCGGGCTCAACAGCAATACTGGGATATAAACTGCCCACATCCAACAGCGGAACAGCCCTGATGATCTCTTCACCATCATTCAAGAGTGGCAGCAGCTATACACTTCGTGCAGGAGCAGAGATCAGCGGAGGAACATCGTTCTACTCTCTCACCACAGGTTGCACCATAGGCAGTGGCTCGCAGAGTGTTGACGTAACAGCCTCAACTTCCATCGGCAGTTCGATGGGCGGAGGCACCATGCCTGGCGGAGGCGGACGCCCTGGAGGATGGTAAAAAGAAATAAAAAGTTATTAGCGAAAGAGGGTGTGTCAAAAT
>FLNV01000749.1_pt1 | contig 35724 bp, 27 predicted proteins | sample 1140351 | NCBI WGS metagenome assembly FLNV01 (sample SAMEA3878207, study PRJEB12797) | bioreactor metagenome | biome: Moose rumen | place: Sweden | collected 2011-10
TAGTTTGCGATATTTCCACTACTTTTGCACCAAAATTCAACATTAACGATATGAGAAAAGGTATTTTAGGACTGCTGGCAGTGATGATTGCTTGCAGTTGCAGCGAGAAGAAGGAGGGCGCAGTAAAAGCCCCCACACGTGTAAAAACAGAGGTCGTCGGCCAGTCGACGGTCAACAGCGGGCAGACGTACGTCGGCATCATCGAAGAACAGGAGGCCACTGCCGTCAGCTTCACGGGCATGGGTATCGTGAAGCGCATGCTGGTCAGCGAGGGCCAGGCCGTCAGCCGTGGACAGCTGATAGCCGAGATGGACGACACGCAGGCCCGTAACCTGCTTGCCGGTGCCGAGGCACAGATGACACAGGCCAACGATGCCCTGCAGCGCTACGGCATGTTGCATGATAACGGTTCGCTGCCCGAGGTGCAGTGGGTGGAGATACAGAGCAAGGTGGCTCAGGCGCGGTCGCAGTTGGAGGTGGCCCGCAAGAACCTGGCCGACTGTCGGCTCGTGGCTCCTGTGGGCGGCGTAGTCGGCCACAAGCAGATAGGGGCTGGCGAGACAGCGCTCCCCTCGCAGGCCGTGGTCACCATTCTCGACATCAACACGGTCAAGGTAAAGGTGGCTGTGCCAGAGACTGAGGTGAGCAGCATAAGCGCCAACACGCAGTCGGCTGTCAGGGTGGAGGCCATAGGTCGCAGTTATAAAGGCGGACATATAGAAAAAGGCGTAACGGCCGACGCGATGACACACACCTACGACGTGCGCATCTGCGTGCAGAACCCTGACCGCCAGTTGCTGCCGGGCATGGTGGCGAGCGTCCAGTTTGTTGCTGTATTACAGCAACAGACAGGACAGGCAGAACAGGCAGTGACGCTGCCCGTGACGGCGGTGCAGAAGAATGCCGACGGCACCCTGTTCGTATGGACAGTGGACAAGGACAGCACGGCACATCGCACGCCTGTCACCATCGGAGGAACGATGGGAAATCGCATCGACATCACAAGTGGCATCGGCGAGGGCCAACGCGTCGTGACCGAGGGCTACCAGAAACTGAGCGAGGGAACGAAAGTTATCTTCTAATTAAGAATTAAGAGTTTAGAATTAAGAGTTATGAAACAAATGTCATGGCTCCGCTGGCCTCTGGAACACTACTCCATATCGCTGCTCATCATACTGATCCTGTTCGTGATGGGCATCTACGGCATGTATGTTATGCCGAAAGACGAATTCCCGCACGCCACCATACGTCAGGGTGTGGTGGTGGCTGTCTATCCGGGTGCCACCACCGAGGAGGTGGAGCAGCAGGTGGCGCGGCCGCTGGAGCGCTACCTCTTCACCTACGGCGAGGTGAACCGTGCCAAGACCACCACCACCTCGCAGAACGGCCTATGCATCGTGATGGTCAAGCTGAACGACAACGTGAACAACAAGGACGAGGTGTGGTCGAAAATCAAGCACGGCCTGAACACCTTCAAGTCGTCTTTGCCCGCCGGGGTGCTGGCCGTGGTGGTCAACGACGACTTTGGCAACACATCGGCCCTGCTCATAGCCGTGGAGAGCGGACAGCGCAGCTACCGCGAGCTGAAGGACTACTCAGACCGCCTCAGCGACCGACTGCGCCGCATACCCTCGGTGGCCATTATGTATATGATGGGCATCGAACTGAACATCGTGACGCTGGCGGCACTTATCGTGGTGCTTGGAATGATAGTGGATAACGCCATCGTGGTCATCGACGGCTATCTGGAGTATCTCGGCAAGGGCCTTGCACCCAAGGACGCCGCCATCGAGTCGTCGCGCCAGTACTTCATGCCCATGATGCTGGCCACGCTCTGCATCTGCGCCATCTTCTACCCCTTCCTGCTGACGATGAAGGGTATGTTCCACGACGCGCTTGAGGACTTCCCCGTCACCATCACCATCAACCTGATGGTGTCGCTGCTACTGGCTGTGACGGTCATTCCGTTCTTGGAGGTGAAACTGATAAAAGCCCCCCCTTCGCCCCCCGAGGGAGGCACTATAGACGAAGCCTCCAATAGCAAAACTATAGAAGCCCCCTCGGGGGCAGTAGGGGGGGGCCTCTGGCAACGCCATCACCCGCTGGGTGCAGCGCACCTACGACCACGTGCTTGACTGGACGTTCAGCCACCCCTGGCTGACCATCAGCGGCGGCATCGGCGTCATTCTGCTGTCGTGTCTTATCCTGCCGACGCTGAAGATACGCCTGTTCCCCTACGCCGACCGCGACCAGTTTGCCGTAGAGATATTCCTGCCCGACGGTAAGGGCATGGCCGAGACCACGGTGGTGGCCGATTCTGTCCGCCACGTCCTACAGAACGACGAGCGCATCACGGGTATCACCAGCTTCATCGGCTGCTCATCGCCCCGCTTCATGGATGCCTACGCACCCCAGATGGCCGGCAAGAACTATGCGCAGTTCATCGTCAACACCGAGTCGGACAAGGCGACGCTCGACCTGCTGGCGCAGTACCAGCCCCTACTGAGCGAGGCCTTCCCAAATGCTTACGTCAAGTTCAAGCGGCTGGACTATCTGGAAGTGAACGAACTGGAGTACCGTTTCTATGGCGACAACCTGGACTCGCTGCACACCGTGGCCGAGCGACTGATGGAACGCATGAGGCAGATGCCAGAACTGGAGTGGGTACACACCGACTACCTGCAGCCTTATCCTATAATTAATGTGGAGCTTGATCCCGTCAAGTCGGCACAGCTGGGCATCACCCGCACCACGGCAGCGCTGGCCCTGAGCGCCACCAGCAGCGACCTGCGCGTGGGACAGATATGGGAAAGGAGCAGCCTGGGAGCTGACGACTATGAGCTGCCCATCGTGGTGCGCGACAATAGCGACATGACATACAGCGACATCGAGAACTTGGGTATCAACAGCCCCTTCACGTTCTCCCCCCTTCCCGTGCCGCTGCGCCAGATAGCCAAGGTCAGTCCGCAGTGGAGCGAGAGCCGCATACTGCATCGCGGCGGCGAGCGCTGCATCACCGTAACGGCCCAGTTTGCGCAGGGTGTCTATACCTCTCCTGTTGAGCAGCGCATAGCAGAGATAATGCAGGAGGAGATCGACATTCCCCAAGGTGTGCGCTGCGAGGTGGGCGGCGAGATAGAATACGGCGACGAGGCGCTGCCGCAGATTTTCTGGGGTATCGTCATCGCCATGATCATCGTGTTCTTCTTCCTGCTGTTCAACTTCAAGAAGTACGGCATCACGCTGGTCTGCATGGCGGCCCTCGGTCTGATGATTCCCGGTGCCCTCATCGGCCTCGGCCTGATGGACCGTGCCCTCGGCCTGACCTCCATCTTCGGCCTCATCACCCTGATGGGCATGATTATGCGCAACGAGATACTCATCTTTGAACATGCCAACAACCTGATAAAAAGTGAAGAGTCCTTCACTCTTCACTCTTCACTTGTAAAACAGGCGGCCTACGATGCCGGCAAGCGGCGCATGGTGCCCATCTTCCTCACCACAGCCACGACGGCTGTCGGCGTGGTGCCGATGATCATTGCGCAGTCCAGCTTCTGGATGCCTGTGGGTGTCACCATCTTCGCCGGTGGCATCGGTTCGCTCATCATGGTCGTCACCATGCTGCCCGTAGTCTATTGGAAGGTAAGCACAAAGTAGCCTCACCCCCTCCCCTCTCCGATTGGAGAGGGGAGCAAATAGATTATTCATATAGAACAAAAAAATAATCATGAAACAAATAATAGCTACAATAGTCATCTGCTTGGGGACAGTTCCCATGCATAGCCAAGTAACCACTCCCCTCTCCTTGGGAGAGGGGTCGGAGGTGAGGCTCTACTCCCTCCAGCAACTGAAGGACTCGGCCCTGCGTAACAACATCGCCATTCGCACGGCACGGCACGACATCGAGGCCGCCTGTCAGCAGCGCAAGGAGGCTTTTACCAAGTATTTCCCCAACGTCAGCGGCACGGGCCTCTGGTTCAACGCCAACCGCGGCATGGCCAAGATGGACGTCAACCCCTCGGAGATGATTCCGTCTGAACTGGGCGCCACTCTGGCACAGAGCTTCCCCGCCGAGGCGCTGGCCGCACTGGCTAATCCCGTCAGCATCTCGATGATGAAGAACGGCACCATCGGTAGCCTGACGGCAGTGCAACCTGTGTTTGCTGGAGGTCAGATTGTTAACGGCAACCGCCTGGCCAAGGTGGGCGAGGACGTGAGCCGTCTGCAACTGCGTCTCTCAGAAAACGAGGTTGAGAAGCAGACAGAGCAATACTACTGGCAACTCGTGTCGCTGCAGGAGAAGACCAAGACCATCGCCGCCGTCGATACCATGCTGGCCGATATTGAGAAGGATGTCCGAGTGGCTGTCAAGGCAGGTGTCGCCCTGCCCAATGACTTGCTGCAGGTGCAGCTGCGCCGCAACGAGGTGGCCAGCCAGCGGCTGAAGTTGGAGAACGGCATCAGCATCGTCCGCCTGCTGCTCCAACAGTTTTGTGGACTTTCTTCATTGAACATTGAACATTTAACATTGAACATTGACAAGTCGTTAACGCAAGAGGAGCCCGCAGGCAATCATGTTCAATCTTCAATGTTCAATGTTCAATCAACCCCTGAGTACCAGCTCCTGCAGAAGCAGGTCGAAGCCACCAAACTGCAGAAGAAGATGGCCATCGGCCAGCAACTGCCATCCGTTGCCGTCGGTGCAGGCTACAACTACCACAACCTGCTGGAAAATGACCGCACCTTCGCCATGGTCTATGCCACCGTCAGTGTTCCCATCTCCGACTGGTGGGGCGGCTCACATGCCATCAAGCGACGCAAGATAGAGCAGCAGAAAGCTGAGGAGCAACTGGCCGACAATGCCGAGCTGTTGCAGATACGAATGCAGAACGCTCGCAACAGTGTCGTGGAGGCCGCCGGGCAACTCAGCATCGCCCAGCGCAGTATCCATCAGGCCGAAGAGAACCTACGCCTGAACCGCGACTACTACCGTGCAGGCACATGCACGATGAGCAATCTGCTTGAAGCACAGATGCTCTACCAGCAGGCTTTAGACAAGCACACCGACGCCTATGCCGACCTGCAGAACAAGCTACTGGAATACCGCCAGTCAATAGGACAATGACATGCTATTGGCAGCAAGCCATTCATGCCTTGTTGAACTTCTCCTTGGGCTGCTTGCAGCGTGGACAACGCCAGTCGTCGGGCAGGTCCTCAAAGGCCACGCCGTCATGCTCTGCGGGGTCATAGACATAGCCGCAGACGGAGCAGACATACTTGCCTGAAGCCTCAGCCTTAGTGAAATCGACCTCTGCCAGGACGGTGGGCACAGGGTTGTCCAAGTCCATCACGCGCTTGGCCTCCAGGTTCTCATAGCCCTGCGGGGTGTGGGTGCCCATATAGACGGTGGGGTTGTTGCGGACGAACTCGCGCACGCGGTCCAGCGTCTCGCGGGCGGCGGGCAGGTCGTCATAGACCACCGACAGCTTGTTCTCGTACAGCGCCTCATCAACGTAGGTGATGTCGGCCTCAAACATGTAGTACAGGCCGTCGCTCTCGGCTATGACGAGGCTGTTGCCGTTGGTGTGTCCCTTGGCCTTGATGAACCACACGCCGTCGCATATCTTCTGCGTGTCGGGGAAGTTGTGGTAGGGGCCGTCGGTGTAGGTCACGGGCACCACGTTGGTCAGTCCCTTCAGCTCTTCAGCCTGCGTCTCGTCGGCTCCCACATAGATCTTCGCATTGGGGAACGACCGCAGCTCGCCTGAGTGGTCGCCGTGGCGGTGGGTCAGGAGTATCTTCGTCACCTGCTCTTGTCTGTAGCCTAATGCGGCCAGTGCGTCCATATAGCTGCAGATATCCTTGCCCGTATAGGCCATGGCCTTCTCATCGACCACCTCCTCGGGGAAGCCAGCGGGCAGGCCGGTATCAACCAAGATGACGTCCGTGCCGGTGTCAATCAGGTAGTTCTGCAGACTGCCGCGATAGCGGACGTTGTGGTCAAACTTGTCGGGGCCTTCCTCGCCACCGAAGACGAAGGGCTGGGTGTAGTACCCGTCGTGCCTGAATTTTACTGCTTTGATAATCATGATTACTATGTTTTAGATTGTAGATTGTATAAATTTGCGGAAGGCATCAATGTCGGCTCCGCTCGGATGTCCCCTGTGGATGGGGCCCATCGACCCTTTACAGGTGAATGACTTGCCGCTGACCTTGATGCCTTTGGCTTCTAATGCCTTGCGCATCTGCGGCACAGGAGAGTCGATGATGGCACACGAGCCGAACAGGACAACTTGCTTGACCGCTTCGGGCGTGAGCGTGTTGATGAAGTCCGTGACCGCGCCATTGACCTTGCCTAACATGACACCTGCACCAAGGTAGAGGGTATCTACGGGACCGGCCAACGGCTCTGCTACTGTGGCGGCTTTGACACCGACCAGCTCTTCTATGGCCTGGGCCATCTGTTTGGAGTGTCCAAACTTACTGTAATAACGAATTGCTTTCATATTGCTTGTTTTTGTGATTCCTTTAACATGGCTTCTACCTCCTCACGATGCTCATAGAGGGCGCAACCGCCAGAGTGTTCGCCACCGACGAGATGAACATCACGCAGCCTGCGGAACAGCGGTGAGCTGAGGGCACCCTTTACTCCCAGTTCTACGACGCTGCTGTCGCTGAACGGTGAGAAAGGACAGGGCTCTGCCGAGCCGTCGGGCCCGATATGGAAAAAACCGCGGCCTGCAGCCAGACAGCCGCCCATGTGCTGCTCGTCGCCCGGAAAGGAGATGATGATCACGTCCTCGTAGCGCTCTCGCTGATGGGCCTGCACCGCTTCCATCCTGGTCAGGTCGGCTTCGCCAAATGCCAGATACCCGGTGCCTGCCTCTGTCGGAACGTACTCCACATAGATGATAAGTTTGCAGCCGAGGTCGCGCAGGTTGTCAACAAACCCGTCGGAGGTCACGAGACTGAAGTTCTCTGTGGTCACTGTGATGCTCGTGCCAAAGAACAGGTCCTCCTTATGCAGCATCTCTACCGACTGCATGGCACGTTTGTACATACCCTTGCCTCGACGCTCGTCGGTCGAGTGTTCCATGCCCTCGATGCTAATAACGGGTATCATGTTCAGGTGCTTCTTCAGGAACTCTATATACGACGGTCCGATAAGCGTACCGTTGGTAAAGATGGGGAATATCATGTCCTTCACCTCGGCCACAGCCTCCAGTATATCCTTGCGCATCATGGGCTCGCCGCCAGCCAGCAAGGCAAAGTTGATGCCCAGCGATGCCGACTCCTCAAAGATGGCTTTCCACTGGTCAGGCGAAAGGGAGGCCCCCCTCTTATCCCCCCCTGGGGGGATGATAGATATGCCTGCTTCTGAATGCTCCTCTCCCAAGTCTGCAGCGGAATGCTCCTCCCCAAATGAGAAGACGGATAGGGCTGCAGCGGAATGCTCCTCCCCCAGGGGGGAGGTTGGGAGGGGGCTTACTATGCCATTGCTCCTGGCATAGCACCCCTTGCAATGCAGATTACAGATGGTGGAAATAGAGCAGATAAGGAAAGGAGGTACGTCTATACCCTCCTGTTCCTTCACTTTCTTGCGCCGCTTCTCCGATTTGGCAAAGAGCTGCTGCATACGGAATGCGAACTTCGCCTCGCGGGGATTGGACAGTACATTTTTGTAAGCCTTGGCCATAATGCGGCTGATGCTGCCGCTCATATAGGCAGCTAAGTCTATTTGTTGTTGTTGTGTTTGTGTTTCCATTCTTCACTCTTCGCTCTTCATTCTTCGCTCTTCATTCTTCACTCTTCATTCTTCATTCTTCACTCTTCATTCTTCACTCTTCATTCTTCACTTACCCCATCACCACGTCAAGCACCATCATCAGCACGAAACCGATGGCGAAGCCGATGGTGCTGAGATTGCTGTGTTCACCCTCGGAGGCTTCGGGAATGAGTTCCTCCACGACGACGTAGAACATGGCACCTGCGGCAAAGGCCAGCATATAGGGCAGCACGGGAGTCATCAGCGAGGCCAGCAAGACCACGGCCAGACCGCCGATTGGCTCGACGGCTCCGCTCAGACTGCCGATGACGAACGAACGCCACTTCGAGTTTCCTGCTGCGCGCATCGGCATGGAGATAATGGCTCCCTCGGGTACGTTCTGTATGGCAATACCAATGCTCACGGCCAGCGCGCTGGCTATGGACAGACCCGTCGCGCCGTTCTCCGCTCCGGCAAACACCACGCCCACGGCCATTCCTTCGGGCAGGTTGTGGATGGTAACGGCCAAGGCCAGCATCGCCGTGCGCGACAGATGAGAGCGGGGACCCTCGGGCTTGTCAGTACCTATGTGGAGGTGCGGGGTCAGCTCGTCTATCATGAGCAGGAAGCCCATGCCCAACAGGAAACCCGCGGCGGCAGGGAACACCGACCATGCCCCCCTACCCTCCTCCATCTCCATCGCCGGTATAAGCAGCGACCATACCGATGCCGCCACCATCACGCCCGAGGCAAAGCCGAGCAATAACTTTTGCAGTCGGGGCGACATCTCGTCCTTCATCAGAAAGACGAATGCCGCCCCGAGCATGGTTCCCAACAGGGGTATGAGCAGTCCTATGACTAACGCCATTTCCTATCTTCAACCTTAGAATGTAACGGTCTCTACCAGTTCCATCATCTTGAAGAAATCGGCCTTGGCATCCTTCAGATAGTACATCACGCCGTTCTCACCGTTCTCGCCGAGGGCGGGTTTCAGCACGGGCATCTTGTCAACGAGGGCCTTGCCCACCTCAGGGCGGTTGTCCTCCACCAGTTTGCACTCTATGCGCAGCGTCTGGCCCTTGAAGGCGCAGATCTCAGCTTTCTGGTTCTGGGCAATCTGGCGCGTGGCATTGGTCTTGCCGAAGGCCATGATATAGATCTTGTCCTCAAAGTAGAGCATGGCTCCGTAAGGACGCACGCGGGGCTGGTCTCCCTCTACTGTTGCCAGATAGAATGTTCCTGCTTTCTCCAGGAAATCAAATACTTTCTTTGTTGCTTCCATTGTCTTAATCGTTTTTATGCATGTTACTATTCTTCTACAGGTACGAACTTTTCCTTCTTACGCTTGCAGCGGGGACAGCGCCAGGTGTCGGGCAGGTTCTCAAACTTGGTGCCGGGAGGTATTCCCTGCTTGGGATCTCCCACTTCGGGGTCATAGACGTATCTACAGGGGCATTTCATTTTAGCCATTGTCGTAATAGTTTCAGGTGAATAAAAAAGGGAGGCAGGCTTGGTGACTTTCAGCGCTATCGCTCAGTCACTACGACCTGTCCTCCCATTATAGGTTTGAATTACTTTGCAGGTTCCCACTTGCAGCGGACGGGCGACACGATGGCACCCTCCTTCTTCAACTCGGCGAAAGCCTTGTCCACTTCCTTGCGGTCGGCACCCAGTACCTTCGTCACGTCGCCTGCCGAGACGGGCTTGCCAGCCTCGCACATAGCCTGTAAAACTTTTTCTTTCATAATCAAAGCCCCCTCTTATCCCCCGAGGGGGAAGACCGTAGCAGGGGCAGGGTCTTTTGGGTAATTAGAAAAGCCTCCCCTCGTGAGGTTGGGAGGGATGGGGTGGTTTAGTAAGCCTCCCCTCGGGGAGGTTTGGAGGGGGCCTACATCATTGCCGTGAGGAAATTCTCATAGCCCAGCTTGTCAATGTAGTTGAGGTACTGAGCCATCCAAGCAATGTGCTCCTTCTCGCCGTCAATCCACTTGTAAAGCAGCTTCTGCGTGGGATAGTCATCAGAGAAGGCTGCAGCCATCTCGCTCATCATCTTGATGGCCCCTTGTGCTTCGGGCGAGTAGTCGCTCTCAAGCTGCTGCTTCGGGTCGTCGTAGAAGGGGAACTCCTGCGTCTTCATGGCCTCCTGCAGGTCGGCGGGCTTGCAGCCCAGCTCTACCAGGCGCTGCAGCACCTCCTCGGCCTCGTCCCATTCCTCTTCAGCCTCTTCCTTCCACTTGTCGGCCAGCTTATTCCAGCCCTGCAGACGGCAGTAGGCCGAGAAGGCAAAGTGTTGCTTACTGTTTCCAAACCAAGCAGCGCCGAGTGCGGCAAACTGCTTCAATGCTTCTTCTTTAGTCATGATTCTATCTTTGTTTAAGATATTAGTAAATGATTTCGGCTGCAAAGTTATGACTTTTTCCACATATAATCGCTGTCCGAAACAAACAAAAATTCTACCGAGACGAACATCGTTTGCCTTTCCTTTTGGTTTATTATATTATTTGTTGTACCTTCGCCGCCGTTATGTATAAGTTGAGAGATTTCCTGACGTATGTCCTCGGCATGTCACACAGTGACGTGGTTTCCGACGAGCTGTACTGTTCTGAGAGCAACACCCGCCTGACGTTTCTCACCAATCAGATGCAGGACACGCTGGCCGGCTACTCCTACACGCTGGTGCACGAAGGGTGGATAGAGCTGCTTTACAACGACCGTATGCTGACGCTGCAGCAGGGCGACCTGATGATCTACTCACCCGGCGTGCAGATCAGGATTATCCGCGGCTCGGTGAATTACCACTCGGTCTGCCTGATCATCGACGAGCAGGCAGCGCTCGAGGTTCCCACCGTGCGCAATGTGGTGCACACTGCCTACCAGCCGATAGCAGAACTGGGACGGCCCATCATACACCTGGACGAACAGCAGGCCGCCCACTTCTGGCAGCACATGCTCGAAATCATCCGCTATCAGCACTCCCGTCACCGCTATCTGCACGAGGCGCTGCGCACGCTGTTCACCCAGTTTGTACTGGACCTGATGGACGCCATGGCACAGAACATCGGCCCTGGACAGGTCAGCGAGCGCACCACGGAACAGTTTATCGCCTTCATGCGTCTGCTGAACCGGCACTTCATAGAGCATCACGACATCGGCTTCTATGCCGAGCGGCTGCACATCACCACCATCCACCTGTCGCGCATCGTCAGGCAGGTAACGGGTCGCACCGTGGTGGACTACATCAACCAGATGCTGCTGATGGAAGCCTCATGGCTGCTACAGACCACCGACCTCAGCATAGCCGCCATCTCTGAGCGCCTCCACTTCTCCGACCAGAGCAGCTTCGGACGCTTCTTCACACGCATGAAGGGCATGAGCCCTAAGGCCTATAGGATGGAGCGACAAAGATAAAGTAATGATAATAACACAAATGAATCAAGAAATGAAGAAATTGTTTTTGTTAATTGTGATGGTAGGCTCCTCCCTGTCTGCTGTGGCAGAGGAGGTGGACACCGCATTGGCTCGTCATAACTTCTTCTACGCGGGTCAGAGTAAACGGATGCGGATGTTCAAGGTGAAGGATGGTCGGGTATGCTGGGCCTACGACAATGCCACGCGGCCAGTAACCGAACACGTGCGTGGAGAGATCAGCGATGCCATACTGATGACAGATGGGCACGTCCTGATGGCACATCAGTATGGAATAGCCGAGCTTGACGAGACTGGGGCCTTTGTCTGGAACTATGCGGCTCCAGATGGGACGGAGATTCACACCATTCAACCCATTGGCCGGACGCACGTGGTGTTTGTTCAGAACGGGAAGCCTGCCAAGGCGGTGGTGATGGAGATTCCTTCAAAGCGGATTATGCGTGAGTTTGAGCTGCCCACCTCTGAAAAGGGCTCGGTTCACGGACAGTTCCGCAACGCCCGCCTCACCTCGCGCGGCACGCTGCTCATTGCCAACATGGCACTGGGCTGCATCCATGAATACAACTGCGAGGGGCGCGAGGTGGATCGGTGGATAGGGTTCTTGCCCTGGTCTGTTCAGGAGTTGCCGAAGGGCAACCTGCTAATCACTGGACGAAAGGGAAAGATACAGGAGATTACCCGTATGGGCGAGACAGTGTGGCAGACCAACACCACCGACTACGGCGTGAGCCAACCGCAGAAGACAGTCCGACTGAAAAATGGCCACCACATTATTAATAATTGGTACAACGAGTGGAACAAGACCCCCATGGACACCGCCAACGCACCCGTTCAGGCCGTGGAGATTGACAAAGAGGGCCGGGTGGTGTGGCAACTCAAGGCATGGAAGAACCCTGACCTTGGACCGTCAACCACTATCCAACTGCTTGACGAGGCTGTCAATCGCGACCGTCTGTTCTTCGGCGAGTTCAATCCGCAGTTCCCAAAACTGTTTGTTGGCCCCAACGAACCGATAGGCATAGGCCGCGGCATTCATCCCGGCCGTGTGGCGTGGGTGCATAGTCCGGGCGTGGCCAAATGGGACGGCAGGACGGGTCTATGGGTGGAAGACCGATGGAACGACCAGGCAAAGGCCGACGCGATGGTGCGCGAGGCGATTGTACAGTTGACGGGTGAGCCGACTCCCAAGAAAGCCTGGCAGGCGCTGTTCCGTCATTTCAACAAAACTCACGGACGAGGCAACAGAGGCTACAAGCGCGGTGAGACGATTGCCGTGAAGCTGAACATGAACAATGCCATCACACATCACGACACCATTGAACTCAACTCGTCACCCTTCATTACGCTGGCGCTGGTGCGCTCGATGGTAAACGACGGTGGCGTGCGCCAGAAGGACATCATCCTCTGTGAGCCCAGCCGAGCCATCACGGACAGTATATACGACAAGGTGCATCGCGCTTTTCCCGAGGTAGTGATGATAGACAACATCGGAGGGGACGGACGCCAGAAGTGCGAGTACTATCCTGAGCAGATAGCCTATTCAGTTGACAATGGCAAGATGGCACGAGGCCTGGCGAAATGCATTGTCGATGCCGACTATCTGATAAACTCTGCCCTACTAAAGACACACAACGGCCCAGGCGTAACACTGACCGCCAAGAACTGGTACGGGGCTACGGACATCAACCTGCTGTGGCGGCAGAATGCCCATAACAACGTGAGTCAGGACAAGCGTCACGGCAAGCCCAACTACAAGACCTTCGTGGATTGGATTGCCCACAAAGATATGGGACAGAAGACACTGTTGTTCCTGATTGACGGCACATACGGCTCACGCGACGTGAACGGCGCTCCAGCCCCGAAATGGCAGAAAGAGCCTTTCTGTGGCGACTGGGCCTGCTCGCTGATTGCTTCACAGGACGAGCTGGCATGCGACGCCGTAGCTATGGACATCCTGATAAACGAATGGCCAGAGTTTGGCAGCATGAACTACTGCGACGAGTATCTGCGCGAAGCAGCCAGCATCCCCAACACTCCCAGCGGCACGGTCTATAAGCAGGAGGGCCAGCCTCTGCACGAGCCGCTCGGCCTGATGGAACACTGGAACAGCCAGAGACAGTACACCAAGATAGACCTAAGGTACAAGAAATTATAGACGCGTCACAATTGACCACGACGGATTTCACAGATCAGAAACTGATGTTCACACCGCCCATGAACGTGGCGCGGGGCATGGGATAGCCAAGGTTAATCTCATAGCTCTGCGCCAGCAGGTTCTCGCCTCGCAGCCAAAGGCCAAAATTCTTGCTGATGGCGTAGTTGACGGTGGCGTTCAGCAGGCAGAAGTTCTCCTTCGTTTCCGCGTCACCGACAGCAGTATAGAGACCACTGATGTACTGCAGACCTGCGATGATGCTCCACCTGTGGCAACTGGAGTCCTTGCCTTGCAAGCGACCAAAGGTTGAGCGTACTCCAAGGAAGCCCTTGTAGGTGGGTGCTGCCACGACCGGATTATCCATGTGGAGCAGCGAGTGGTTGGTAGAGAGCGTCCAGTGGCTGCTGATGTGATACTGCGCCTCTATCTCCACGCCGTAGTTCTTTATCTCTCCAGTGTTTACGTTGCGGCCGGCCACGGTCTGAATCATGTTGTCACCCTTTATGTAGAAGAGGTTGACACCGTAGGTCAGGGACTGTACATCCCCTCCAGCACCCAGCCGCTGCCGCCACGACAGTTCGTAGTTCCACAGACGTTCGGCACACAGGGAATCGTGGTTGGCCGTGCCGTACATATACATCTCGCGGGTGTTGGGGTTGCGGAAGCCCTTGCTGACGGAGGCTTTCAGCGCTCCCGTCTCTACGGGCCGCACCACGATGCCCACCTGGGGCACCCATTCGCCGCCCGCCGTGGAGTGGTGGTCGTAGCGCAGACCGGCATCTATGGTCAGCCACTCGGCCACTTCCTGCCGGTAGTCTGCATAGCCCGCCACCTCGTTCTCGTGCGAGTGGGCGCTCTGCATCAGTCGCCGCTGTGTGGTGACGGTCTCGCCCGTCTCGCGGTCGGTGTACCACGCCCGTCCGTAAATGTGCTGGTAGTCTGCACCCACGGTGACACGACCATGAGTCGCGGATTGCAAATCCCCGAGGACAAAAGACTGATACAACGACACACCCGCCACGGCATCCTTCGAACGGAACAGGTCGGTCTGCGGCGTGCCGCCGTCCTGATTATAGCCGTCGTTGATCTTGTGCCGACCGAAATTGTCGTAGATGCTCAGTGCGCCGCTGGTGCGGTTGTAGTGGTTCTCGACGGTCAGACTGGCCGCGCCACGCGTTATCCACTGGTCATTCTCCAGTTTGGGCTGGGTCACGGTGCCCGGGTTTGAGGCGTTCCAGTGGGTCAGGTCAATATCTACAGCGGCGTTCCAGTGGTCGCTCAGGTCATAGCCCAGCTTCACGTAGCCGCCATACTGTTCAAAGCCCATATTGGGCCGGTGGTTGTCGGTGCGGCTGTACTGGGCGGCCACAGTGGAAGAAAAGCGGCCGCTGCGCACCTGGTTCGAGGCTTCTGTCTGCACGGTGCCGTAGCTGCCCGCGCCGAGGTTGATATTCGTCTCGACAAAATCGCGATACGCAGGACGGCGGGTGACGATGTTCAGCACGCCGCCCATCGCGTTCGACCCATAAAGCACAGAGGCTGGGCCGCGCAGCACCTCCACCCGCTCGGCCATCAGTGTCTGATAGCTGTCGGAGATGGGATGACCATACACACCGTTGTACTGCGGGTGGCCGTCAATGAGTACCAGCAGCTGGCCTGCGCCACCCGTCACACCGCGCATGTTGATGCCGCCGGCCGCGCCGGTCGATACGCCGTAGCCCATCATGGAACGCGAGGTGACGAAGAGGCCCGGCACCTGCTGCATCACTGTGGGCAGGACGCTGGTCTGCTGCCCTTCTGTCAGCGTCTGTCGTTCAATAATGCTAACCGTATAGGGCAGATGGCGCACATCTACAGCGCTGCGTGTTCCCGTGACCACTACTTCCTGTAACGACAGCGAGTCCTGCCCTACCGTCTCTTCTGCCGTGGCCGCTGTCGGTGCTGACACAATAGCGGCCATTATAATCAGTTTCTTCATATCGCCCAAAAACTTGAAAGTCTTGCTTTTCGGCGGCAAAGGTAAAGATTATTTCCAAGACTACATCAAGCTGCGGACACAATAATCAGGAAATATGCAGAAAAACTTTGCCGTGTGTGAGTAAATGAGTAAATTTGCAGCGCAAATACAATAAACAAGCGAGACATGAGTACCGTGATATATCCGTCGCCCATCTTCGGCCCCATACACAGTCGCCGACTGGGCGTATCGCTCGGCATCAACCTGCTGCCAGCCGACGGCAAGGTGTGCACCTTCGACTGTATATACTGCGAATGCGGCTTCAATGCCGACCACAGGCCACACCTGTCCATGCCCACGCGCCAGGAGGTGGCCGATGCCTTGGAGACGCGGTTGCGCGACATGCAGCAGCGGGGACCGCGACCCGACGTGCTGACCTTTGCCGGCAACGGCGAGCCGACAGTACACCCACACTTCCCTGAGATTATCGCCGACACGCTTCGGCTGCGCGACCGCTATTGTCCACAAGCCAAGGTGTCGGTGCTGAGCAATGCGACACAGACCCTGCGTCCCGAGGTGAGAGAAGCGCTGATGACGGTGGACAACAACATACAGAAACTGGACACCGTGTCACCGAAGTATATCAGCCGCATAGACAGGCCGCAGGGCCACTACGATGTGCAGAGCATAGTGGAGGCCCTATGCCTCTTCCGCGGCCATGTCGTCATTCAGACCATCTTCTTCGGTGGCACCTACCACGGTTCTGCGTGTGACAACACAGGCGACGAGTATGTACTGCCCTGGCTGCAGGCCCTGCAGACCATAGCGCCGCGGCAGGTGATGGTATATACCATAGACCGCGAGACACCCGCCCAGGGACTGCTGAAGACCCCACCCGACAGACTGGATGCCATTGCCGCCCGCGTGCGGCAGGCGGGCATAGCCTGTTCTGTTTCCTACTGACGGTGTGCAGGTAGGGCTGCACGCAAAGGAGACATCATCCTTACAACAGCTCTCTGACGGTCTCTGGGGCCAGGTGCAGGCTGTCGGCGATGCCCTCAACAGTCTGGCCTGCCCGCAACAGCATCTTGACCATCATGCGAAGCTGTCCGTCCTTCTCTGCGAGCTTCTCCTGTGTATCAGCAAGCTGCTCCTTTGTATCGGCAAGCTGCCCCTTTGTATCGGCAAGCTGCCCCTTTGTATCGGCAAGCTGCCCCTTTGTATCGGCAAGCTGCCCCTTTGTATCGGCGAGCAGCCCTGCCTTCTCTGCCAGTTCTTTCTCCAGTCCGAACACCTTGCCTTCCTGTTCCTTGATAATGGAGAAATACTCGTCCTCCACGTTCATGTTCTGGCGCATTTCAACGCTTGATGCTGCCATCAGCAGACGCCGGAAGATGGGCATCATGTCGGCATCGGCGTTGGCGAAGACGTCATCGTCAAGTTCTATGTAGTGCTGGCTGTCGCCGCAGGTGTTGGACTGGTCGAAGATGCTCAGGACCTTGTCCAGACGATTGTTAATCTTGCCGTGCAGTCGCGGTATCTGTACGATGATGCTGCTGTGGTTCAGACTGTCAATGAACTGGTTTGGCATCCCCCGTGTGACGGGGCGGTCGTCGTAGTCGAAGACCTGGTGACGCACGTAAACCACGGGAGCCTCTATCTCGCCCACAGTGTGGCCCAGCAGGTAAACGGCGACCATGGGCAGCGCATGGCGGTCGGGACTGTCGCTGACAATGTTTTTCGGGTTCTGGTAGTGAATGCCCAGATACTGCCGGAAGCGCAGCGTCTCGGTGGGCAGCCACGTCTTCTGCAGCTCTATCAGGATGAGCTGCTCCTGTCCGTCGGGCTTGCGCACGGTGGCTCCGAAGTCTATTCGGAAGATGGAGAGCGACTCTTTCTGTCCGTTGGTATATTCATGGGGGCGCACTTGAACGTCCACGATGTCCTCCTTCAGCAGTGCGGAGAGTATGGTGCGGGCTATGCGCGTATCCTCCATGAGGTACTTGAACACGGTGTCATAGATAGGGTTTGCAAGGGTCATCATGGTTGCTACTTTCTTTGGTTTGTGTCTGATGCTGGTGCAAAGATACTGCTATTTTGCGGAACGGCAAAGGAAAACGCCGAAAAAGTCAGTACTCGAACGAGGATCCGCCGAGGAACTCGCGCAGCAGCGAGGTGGGCGGCAACTGGTCGGTGGGAATGGGGTGTATGTACGACAGGAACTTCTTCAGCCGATAGGCTTCGGCATACTCCACGCTGGTCTCTGGCACCTGCTCAAGCAGCGGCTCGGCCTGAGTCTTAAGCACAGCCAGCTCGAAGAGCATGGCCGAGTTGAACATGGCGTCTGCCTCTTCCTGATAGGGGAATATCCACCGGTTCTCGCCCGCCCTGACCGACGGCCAGCGGCGTATGGACTCCTGCGCCGAGGTTCCGCGGTACTTGTAGTCACGCACTATACGGCGCAGCAGGCGGTTGTCGGTGGTGGGTATGTAGTTGTGGGTGTCGAGCAGCAGGGTGGTCAGGGCCGAGGCATAGACGCGGAACTTCTGCTCCTCTGGTATGCTCTTTGTCAGCTCAGGATTCAGCGCGTGTATGCCCTCCATCACCAGCACCTCGTCGTCGTGCAGCCGCATGCGTCGGCCGCTGCTCAGGCTGCGCCCTGTAGGGAAGTCGTAGCGCGGCAGCTCAACCTCCTCGCCGCGGAAGAGAGCCTGCAGCTGCTGGTTGAGCAAGGGCAGGTTGAGGGCGCGTATCGACTCAAAGTCGTAGTCGCCATGCTCGTCGAGCGGTGTCTGCTCGCGGTCAAGGAAATAGTCGTCAAGCGAGATCTGCACGGGTTTAATGCCATTGGTCAGCAACTGCACCGACAGGCGCTTGCACGTTGTGGTCTTGCCCGAGCTGCTGGGACCGGCCAGCAACACCAGTCTGATGGACTTGCCATGGTCCTTCTGGCTGTCTGAGTCTTCCGGCCTACGCACCTGTGCAGCTATGCGGTCGGCTATATGCCCTATCTTCTTCTCCTGCAGAGCCTCAGAAACATTGATGAGCATTGCAGATTTGCCACTGTCGATGGCCTCGTTCAGGTCGCCTATGGTGCGCATGCCCAGTATGTCCTGCCAGCGGTGGTGTTCGCGGAAGATGTCGAACATCTTCGGCTGCATGATCAGGTCGCCCAGCCGCGAGGGGTCGGTCAGCGACGGTATGCGCAGCAGCAGTCCGTCGTAGTACTTCTCCAGCCCGTATAGGTGCAGCAGTCCCGTGCGCGGCAGCATGGCTCCGTAGTAGTAGTCGTGGTATCCGTCAAGCGTGTATATGGTGGTGTATAGCCGCTGGTAACTGCGCAGTAGCTTCACCTTCGACATGCGCCCTTCGCGGGCGAAGCCCTCCATAGCCTTGTCTGTTGCCACACGCATGCGGTGTATAGGCAAGTCCTGAGCTATCAGCTCGTCCATGCGGCTGCGCAGGGCCGTGGCCACGTCGTCGGTTACGGGCTGCCCTATCTGCAGGTCGCAGTAGTAGCCATTGCTCACTGGAATGTCTATCACCACGTGACCCGTGGGATAGAGGTCGCTGACGGCCTTGCACAGCACCATGAACAGCGAGCGCGTATAGGCCCGCGACCCACTGGAGCTGTTCAGGTCAAGGAACTCTAACAGCCGCGGGCTGAACACCCTGTAGTGCAGGCCCTCAACCTTGTTGTTCACTCGGGCGCTGATGGGGCCGTACTGCATCTGCAGGCCACTCTGGCGGTATATCTCTTCAAGCGTGCTGCCGTCGGGCACGCTCAGGTGTCGGTTCTGGTTTTTTATGGTTACATCTACCATGGCTTAGGTCTTAAGGTTAATATCAAATTGTCATATCGTCCAGTCGTCTCGATTTGCGGGACAAAGATAGCAATTAATCTGACAACAAGAGGAAAATGTTGAAAAAAAAATTTGTCGCATATTGAAATTATTCGTAACTTTGCCCGCAGAACATATATTAATATGTAATACGGAGAATAACAACAAAAGCAATAACAACCATTAAAACCAAAAGGAAGTCGCAATGAAGAGGCATTATTTTCTTCCGGCAGTGTCAGTGATGGCGTGGGCCGCCCTTTCGTCGGGCTGTAAGCACGAGACAGATTTTGACAATTCGGTTAGCACCGAGGATGTTCTTGCCAACGCAGAAATGCGCTTAGGCATAGAGATTGACCCCAACCAGGACTGGGTGATGACGGAGACGATGACCGCCGACATCACCGTGGCACTGGGACTGGACCAGGAGTACACCGTGGCCATATATAATGCCAACCCTCTCTACGACAGCAACTGCATCTACTACACACGCACCAAGATGGCCGAGGGTGAGAGTCGCGAGCTGACATTCACCGTGCCGAAGGGTCTTGAGACCGTATATGTGGCCGCCTTCGACAGCAAGCTGCGCCGCGTGGTCAGTGCAGCCACCGTCAACGAGGGCAAGATAAGCCTGCAGCTGGGCTCGGGCAGCACAGCCAAGGCTCCCGCCACACGTGCCACAGAGGCCGAGTGGACCGGCACCGACCCCGCATACGCCCACACCATGATGGACTACCTCTCCTTCACCCAGTGGACCATGGACTATGGCTGGGGCAACACAGGCGTACTCTACGGAAAGGCCGTCACCATAGACGAGATGAAGGCCTATCCTGAACTGACCGACGACCTGATAGTCAACTGGACCAGCAACGGCAACCACACGCTGTCTGACCAGAGCTGGAAGTACTCGCCCGCACAGTTCCCCGGCGGCGGCGACGGCAAGCACTTCTACGTGAAGCCCGGCACCGAGATTACAGAGGTGTTCCACATCAATGGCGCATACGGCACCTACAACGATGCCATCATCTACATCGAGGGCACCGTCCACCTGAACGGCAACACCCTGAACGGCCCCACGCTGGCCGTAGGCCCCGGCGGTAAGATCATCGTTGACGGCAACACCTACTTCAGCAACGCCGGACGCTTTGTCGTCATGGCTGGCGGCACCATTGAGAGCACCAACGGCGCAGCCTTCAGTGCCAACAACGGCGCACCCTGCTACAACGCCGGCACTATCAACATGCCCACGTCGGTGCTGAACGTAAACGGCAGCGACTTCTACAACTGCGGCACCGTCACCGTGGGCCAGCTGGAGGACACCAGCTATGGCGGCCGTATCACCAACTTCGGCAGCATTACCGCCAACAACAATAGCAGCGCAGCCAACACATACAACTGCGAGGTCATCAACGCCTGCCACATGACCTTCACCGGCGATGCCGGTGTGGGACAGCTGAAGATGCTGAACAACAGCCGACTGGACGTAGGCGGCAAGCTGCAGACCTCTGGCACCGTGAAGCTCTACACCCTGAGCGAGATACACTGCACCGACCTGCAGGTGCAGATGACCGCCTTTGAGGCCCCCACCGCTACGGGCGAGTTTGCCGTGCTGAAGATAGACCGCGACATATACGCCGGACAGGGTGGCGACTTCGAGTCGAGCGGCAATCTCTATGCCGACTGGGGCAACGCCGACAAGGGCCTCTATGCCAACAACACTTGGACCGACCTGTTCAACCAGTGGAGCGTCTATGGCATCATCTACGGCAAGCTGAGCCTCATCAGCGAGCCCACATCGCCCGTCAGCATTCCCGCTGGCGAGTGTACCGGAACGGGCTACAACGACAATGGCGGCGACGACGATGATGACGATGACGACGACGACGATATTCCCGGCTCGCACCCCATCTACAGCTATGCCTTCGAGGACTCTGAGATAGGCGACTACGACATGAACGACGTGGTGCTGCAGGTGCAGGAGAGCGCCGACGAGCAGAGCATTGTGGTCACGCTGGTGGCCTGCGGCGGAACACTCGACTGCGAGATCCTCATCGACGACGTGTCGCAGGGCGAGGTTCACGACATCATCGGCGCCAACCGCGGCCAGATGGTCAACACCGGTGCCGGTCCCGAGAAGGCTTCTGCCGTGGTGGCCACGCTGCTCAACGGCAACGGCCAGTACCGTCCCGACGACCTTAACATCAGCATCAAAGCCACAGGACAGCCGAAGATCTCGCGCAGCCGCATAGGTGGAGCCCCCTACGGAGTGGTCATTCCCACCAACGCAAACGGTGTGGTATGGCGCTGGCCGCGCGAACGCGTCTGCATAAAGGATGCCTACAACGGCACCGAGGCACAGGCCGCACAAGCCACGTTTACCGACTTTGTGCGCGACGGAAACAACGAAGCCGCACAGCACTGGTATGACTACGCACCCGTTGAGGGCAGCGTCTATTAATAGGACTTAATGAATCGAGTAGGAGGTGAACACTAATCCGAGGTGTTCACCTCTTTTCGTGTTCACTCGTCTTATCGCACCACCGTACAAGCGGTTCCGCATACGGCGATTCCTCTATATTCTTAGAGATTTTGTGCATATTTATACGTGGTGTAAGGAAGAAAAGGCCCCGGCACAGGCTCATGCGACCGGGGCAGGTGTGATAATAAGGACGAATGGCAATCAGGCCAGACGAAATGAGCCGTAGAACCTTGACAAGTCCTGCATGGCGCTGTTGAACACCTGCTTCTGCTCGTCGCTAAGGGTATAGACATGGCCGCGCACCTTCGTTCCGTTGATACGCTGGGATAGCCAAGCATGACTCTTCCCGAAATAGTTGCGAGCAATGTATGACAGCGGCAGCAGGCGGTAGTCCTCATCGGCTATCTGACGGCGGATGTCGGCTATTTCTGCTCCCACCTCAGCCACACCATCCTCCATGAACGCACGCAGCAACGCGTCGTTCTCCTCTGAACGGTGCTCTTTGAACCACAGGGTAATCTCAGCTATGCGTTTCTCGCTCTGCTCATCCATATTTGGCATGAGTTCCTTCAGTTCCTCAACCAGTACCTTAGCTTCTTCCATATCTTTTTCGTCTTTTAAGTCCTCCCCCGAGGGGGCGATGTTATTTACTTTGCTTTGTCTCTCTGCTCGTAGAGCTTTTTCAGCTCCTCTAAGAAGTTGTCGATTGTCTCTTCCTGACTTCTGAAGCTCACTCCCGATCCTTCCGAAATATGATTGTAACGGGTGAGGAGAGTTTCGAGGAACTTGATTCTCATCTCAATTTCTTGCCTTCCCATTTCTATTAGTGACTGTTAACACTATCATCTTTATTATCACAATGCAAAGATACATAACAATTCTGTAATAACAAAATAAACATATAACTATTTTGTTATGATTTTGACATTTAACACTTCAAGACCAACAATCCCCGAACCGAAAAATGATGGCGACACCTGTCTATGTCACCATATTCCTATATTCCTTGGTTCCTTAGGAAGAAAAAGTCGGGATTCTTAGAAAGAAAAAAGTCGGGGTCCTTAGAGAGGAAATGACTTGGCTCCTTGGAAAGAGTTTTCTGTACTTTCAGAGAGAAAAACACGGTCTGTCGCGGAAAATTGTGCCACAGACCGACGGACTTTTATTCCTGTGTGCGGCAACGGCGTTTTCATTCCATCGCAACGGGACCTCCATTACATTGCAACGGGACCTCCGTTGAGTTGCAACGGGGGCCAAGCTGCGGTATAACGGGGCCCCAGTTGCAGTGTAATGGGGCCCCAGTTGCGACACAAAAAAGCCGCTGTTTTGTTAACTATCTGCTGTACAGCGTTATAGAAAACATGCTCCAGAATGGCGTTTCTCTACGCCATTTCATTTTTGCCCGAAAATACTCGATTCTACAGGTGGATAGTTGTGTTAAAGTTTTCTAACGCACAGGCTATTCATCTTCCTCGTCGTCCCACACGCCACGGTGACGGCGGGCCTCCGGGTCGATCGATGCCGTTCCTGTAATGACGTAGGTTCCCGATTGCAGGGCAGTTACATTATATGCCTACCGTAGAAGATGTCTGTTGCATGCATCGAAGATGGTCAGTGGCAATGGCATGAAACGGAAGAGATAAGCCCATTCTTTTGTCACTTTGCAGGGGCAAACTCGCGTTTTTCTCACAAAAAAACATAAATATTGCAGATTGTCGTTCCGTTCTTACGATAGTCTGCAATAAATTTTTTATCTTTGTGGTCAGAATTTGGCATATCAAATTAAGGTTTATTGTGATGTACATTTTTTATGAATCAGTATGAAGAAAGAAGAGATACAAGCTTTGTTTAGAAGCTATGAAGATGCTGTTTGCATGATTGACAACACAGAATGTTGGAGTGCAAGGGATTTGTGTACCCTTTTGGGTTACCAGCAATGGCGCAACTTTACTAATGTAATCGACAAAGCTAAGGAAGCCTGCAACAATGCTGGGCAGTCGGTTCCCGATCATTTTGCTGACGTCAGCAAAATGATAGACTTGGCCAAAGGAGCAAAACGTGAAGTTGATGATATCATGCTCACCCGCTATGCATGTTATCTTGTGGCTCAGAATGGCGACCCACGCAAACCACAGATAGCCTTTGCTCAAACCTATTTCGCCGTGCAAACACGTCGGGCAGAACTTATTGAGCAACGCCTGTTGGAAGTGGAACGTGTCAAAGCCCGAGCCAAATTACAAGAAACTGAGCGCAAACTTTCTGGCATTCTGTATGAGCGTGGTGTCAATGACCAGACCTTTGCCGTCATTCGTTCTAAGGGTGACCAAGCCCTCTTCCGTCTTAGCACCAACATGATGAAGCGCAAAATGGGGATGCCCCAAAGTCGCCCACTTGCAGATTTCCTCCCCACCATCAGCATCAAGGCCAAGGACTTTGCAGCTGAAATGACCAGTGTCAACGTACAGACAAAAGACCTGCAAGGCGAAACAGCCATCACAAAGGAACATGTTGACAACAACGCTGCTGTCCGCAAGATGTTGACATAGCGTGGCATCATTCCAGAGAATCTGCCACCAGCAGAGGATGTCAAGAAGGTGGAACGCCGTTTGGCAAGCGAAGAGAAGAAGATGCCGAAGAACAAAAAGTAGTCATTTTTGAGCGAGTGGTTAACTATAATAAACTTAATGGGTAACTCTGAAAAGTTAATGGGTAAGTCAAAAACACAGAAAGTATGGCAAGCAAACAGAAGCATAGCATTGAGGAAATAGTGGAGCAATGGACAAAGGAGCAACTGAAAGGAATAAAGCTCTATGCAAAGAATGATTTCATCAATTCACAAATTGAAAAAGCATTAAAGACAGCCCCTTCCAAAAAAGGAGGCAAGGGAGCCAATTATCCCGACATTAAATGCGTAATTCCAACAGCAGAGGGTGATATTCCCGTGATGATTGAAGTAAAAGGGACGAAAGGCGCACTTATAAGAACTGATAAAGAAACAGATTTGCCCGACAATGAGACGAAGAAAGGCGAGCCTAACTTCGCCAACATTTCCAAGTACGCCGTCAATGGTGCTGTACACTATGCAAATGCTATTGTGCGACATACGACATACAAAGAGGTGATAGCCATCGGCGTGAATGGATATGAGGAAGAAGCTGGTATTGTATATGAAGTAAGTGCATGGTACCTTTCACGACAGAATCTCTTTATTCCCAAAGAAATTGGACGTTACAGTGACCTCTCTTTCCTGTTGAATGCGTATCGGCAAGAATTGTTAAAGCAACTTGCAGAAATCAATCTAACCGATGCGGAAATAGAGCAGCAGAAGTCCAAATTGGAGGATGATATTGAGCGTAAATTGAAAGACCTAAACCAAAAGATGCAAGACGAACTGCACATAGTAGTCAATCAACGAGTGCAGCTTGTAACGGGCCTGATTATGGCAGGATTAGGTGTTAGAAACGAAGACGGCACGTTTAAGGTACACCCTCTACAAGAAGACGAATTGCGTGGCAACACAGATGCTGAGAACAATGATGGTGCTGTGATCATGGGTAGGATCAAATCTTACCTGAAAAACAAAAGTCTGCCAGAAGAGAAGATTGACATGATTGTCGGTATTCTTAAAGTGGTGTTCCTAAACTCTCATCTCGAAGTACCCATCAATGGTGAGAGTAAACTAAAGACCTTGTACTATGACATCAAAGCAGACATTATCCCATTCCTCACAGGCGAACTGCACAATCTGGACTTTACCGGCAGACTGTTTAATGTGCTCAATGCATGGGTTGCCGTTCCTGATGGTGCGGAGAACGATGTGGTACTCACACCTCGCTCTGTTACGGAGTTGATGGCAAAGTTATGTCAGGTGAACAAGGATTCATACGTTTGGGACTTCGCAACAGGTTCTGCGGGCTTTCTAATCTCCGCTATGCATCAGATGATTGCTGATGCCAAAGCCAAGATTGCCAACCCAGATGAAAGAACAGCAAAAATCCTGCACATCAAGACAGAGCAACTGTTAGGCATTGAGAAGTTAGCCGACATATACCTGCTTGCTGTGTTGAACATGATTTTGATGAAGGACGGTTCAGCAAACATCATTCAAGGGGACTCCCTAACAGATTTCAAAGGCACTTACGAGCAAGGCAAGTTGAAGGGCGAGCCTTTCCCCGCTGATATATTCCTTCTGAATCCCCCTTACTCCGCAGCAGGCAAGGGCTTCGTGTTTGTAAAGCGTGCGCTTGCCATGATGACCCATAAAGGCATGGCTGCTGTTCTCATTCAAGAGAATGCTGGTAGCGGCAATGGCTTACCATATACAAAGGACATTCTGAAGAACAACACATTGGTGGCTTCTATTAAGATGCCTTTAGACCTATTTATCGGCAAGTCTAATGTTCAGACAGCCATCTATGTTTTTGAAGTTGGCAAGCCACACGCAAGAGAATCTGTTGTCAAGTTCATTGACTTCTCCGAGGACGGTTACACTCGAATGAATCGCCGTCACTCCAGTCAGAGCGTTAACCTTCGCGATACGAACAATGCTTTGGAGCGCTATGCAGAAGTGGAGAAGTTGGTGCGCCATGGAAAAGGAGTCAACAATGAGAACTTGAATTACCTGAAAGGCTCATACATTGAAGACCATATCACACTAAAAGGCAACGACTGGACGTATGGGCAGCATAAGAGGGTAGAAACCATACCGACAGAAGAGGATTTTCGAAAGGTTGTAAAAGATTATCTCGCATGGCGAGTCAGTGAGGTTATCAAACAAGAAGGAGGAAACGGCCTGGGAAAATAGATGGCTCCCGTCTGGAAGAAATGGATAGGCGTTTCATAAAGGACGGGGGCAAATATAAAAAATGCAAAGCATCCGAACTATTTCAGGTCAAAGGGAATCCTCAATTGGATAAAGACAGTTTCGTGTTTGAAACAAACTCTGTATACCCATATTTCACACGAACGGTCTTCAATAACGGCATATTGGGGTATGTTGATTATCTTGACGATAATCACCTGATAAAGGGAAACTCCCTTGCCGTTGGAATGATAGGAATGCAATTCTTCTATATGAAGCATGATTTCTATGCAGGACAATTTACGAAGACTGTCTTTCCAAAGTTTGAAGGGTTCAATGAGTTCGTAGCCTTATGGTTCATTGCATGGCTAAACAAATCAAGCCGAACATATCAAAGCGTTTTAGTACGCGATTTTGAAAAAACGTTTAACAGTACAGAGCTTATAGTTCCTTTTATAGAAGGCAAAGTCGCTGTAAAATATATTGAGGAGCGCGTGCGCGAACTCGAAAAGGAGCGCGTGCGCGAACTCGAAAAGGAGCGCGTGCGCGAACTCGAAGCCTACCTCCAAGAGGCAGGCTTCACAGATTGCGTTTTGACGCAATCTGAAAGCGACGCTCTTCGATGCGTCGCTGAAGGTACGAAACAAATGAAAAGATTTGTTATTGTAGAAAAGTTCAATGTAGCAAACTCCCACAACATTCTGAAATCAGACGTAATCTTTGGCAGTGGATTAACCCCATACGTTACCGCCAGTGAAGGTAATAATTCTATCGTCTCATATATTTCTTACAAGCCAGAGATGATTGAGCACGGCAACTCCATAATGATTGGAGGCAAGACACTTGTTATTACTTACCAGCCTCGTGACTTTTTCTCAAACGACAGCCACAACCTCGTCTTGACGATAAATGATGAAAAAGGACGCAATGAGTCTGCACAACTTTATATGGTGGCTGCACTTTGTAAGACACTCGGCCCTAAATACTCATGGGGTGACTCTATCTCTAAGGCGAAAATCAAGAACGATGTCGTTTATCTGCCTGTAACTTCTGATGGCAACGCTATTGACTATGCTTTTATGGCAACATACATCAGTGCCATAAAGAAGCAATGTATTGCAAGATTGAAGCAAGAAATAGCCAGAGAGCGAAGTGCTTATGGACAGGTGCTAACAGAGCGATTAAAGGTTGTCGAAATAGATACGTTTGGAAATTCTCAATTAGGAGTAGAGTACAATAATGTCTGGATGGCCGCAGAGCCATTTGAACGTTACAAATGGGAAGGTTTCGACCAAAGCATTATTGATTTCTTTGGTGGTAATCAGACTATTCTTGTAGGTTGCTATAAAGGGAAGGAATATCAAGAATGGATTCATTCTCGCAACATATATAATATAAGGTTAGGAAAAACAAAAGGCTCTATGGAGGCAAACCGAGAACTTTTTGATAGAACTTCCTTGTTAGTTCTCTATGAGTTTGGAAACTCAGACAAACTGAGTGCATATAAGATTACTGGGCATTATGAGATAACAAAGGATGAATTGGTAAAAATGGATTATCCTAACAAGAAGCCCAGAAAGCAGTATATGGCGTTTGAAATCGCACCCATTGAGAAGGATTTGACTTTCTTGGTGGAACATCATCTAATAGAAAGACTCATTGAACGGAATGCTAATAATGTGAAAGGGACACCAGTCTTTATAGAACCGTAACTTGGAAGAATATGGAAGGCGACAAAGGACAGATATTGCTCTACCAGACTCCTGATGGGGAGTCGAGGATAGAGGTACGGTTGCAGGGAGAAACCGTATGGCTCAGTTTGGAACAGATGGCAGAGCTGTTTCAGCGGAACAAATCTACCATCTCCCGACATATCAAGAATGTGTTTGAGGATGGAGAACTGAAGGCCGAGGCAACCGTTGCGTTTTTTGCAACAGTTCAAGCGGAAGGTAACAGAAGGGTTGAGCGCGACATAGCTTATTACAACCTCGATATGATTATCAGCGTGGGTTATCGTGTTCATTCCTATCGTGGTGTACAGTTTCGTATGTGGGCAACTAAGGTGCTAAAAGAGTATATCGTAAAGGGATTTGCTTTAAACGATGATCTGCTGAAACGGGCTGGCGGTGGTAACTATTTTGATGAACTGTTCTGCTATTGTGGGGGTTGGAGGCTGTGTCTCACTGTTCATGTATGAAAACATTCTCAGAAGATGCAACTGCACAGGGTTAAGCACAGTGGCTTGCTCATCTGTTGTAATATCTTTCATCGTATTCAATGCTTTTGTTCCTGTGTTTGGCATGATATGGATACTTATGATTCCATGTGCTACCAGAGCAAATATAGACGCTTAACGACTGCAAAAATAGAAAGAAAAATCCGAACCGCCAAGCGGTTCGGATAATATTTTCGGTATGCCTCAGCAATTCTGCAATTTTCTATTATTCGTGTCACTTCAGCGTTAGCTTACGGCTTTCGTTGCCCGAGCGTACTATGACCGCCTCTGTGTTGCCCCTACGGCCCAGCTTGCGAATAACGGACTGACGCAGGGTGGACTCGGTGGCACTTACGCTGCACAGGTGGCTGCCGCCAAGGCTATAGACCTCGTAGCTGCGCACCAGCTCGGCGCTGGCCGACACTATGCCCAGCGACGCGTCGTCGCTCACCTTCAGCACACCGTTCTTCAGAGGCTTGCCGCTGCCGTCTATCAGCGAACGGGTGTCCCAGTAGAGGCCGGCAGGCAGCTCAGGCAGCTGTAGCACGGGCGTACCGGCCACCGTGCTGCTGACGGTCCATATCTGCAGGCTGTCGCCCACGGCGGGCACGTAGCTGTCTAATAGCTCTACCACCACATTGCCGCTCATGGTCAGCATGCTGGCCAGCAACTGCGAATACGATGTATTGTTCCTGATGGTGATGTGGAGGTTAGACCCGGCATTGAAGCGCACCAGATTGTTGACCTTTAACTTTGCCGGTGTGCCAGATGCAGGAATCATCATATAGACATCCGAGCCATTGTTGGCAGTCAGCGAGTTGAGCAGTCCAGTGCCGCGCACGGTGCCGCCATTGTTGACAACGGTGGCGTATGTGCCGTGTTCCAGCGTACTCATGCTGCTGTGGCTGAAGCGAAGCTCACCACCGCTCACGGTCACGGTGTTTTTTATCTTGCCCGCCGTGCCGATGGTCATGTTGCCCGTGCCCTTCTTGACGATGGGCGCGTTGCTGTTGAAGGTTACGCGGAAGTCCTTGTTGTTCGTGCCCAGGGTGTAGGCATTGCTGCCGCCCAGGGTGCCTGTGCCGGTCACTGAGCCTATCTCCATGGCAGAGTGGCTGGTGAAGGTGAAGCCTTCCTCCAGGTTGAGCGTAGCATTGGGCAGGCCGTTGGCATTGTAGAAGTCGAACGATGGGTCGTAGCCACCCTTGGTGGAGCGATCCTGCACACGCGGTGTGATGGTTCCTTCGAACTGGCTCCAGTCGCCCTTGTAGTAGCAGCGCACCCACGTGCCATAGACGATGAAGGTGCCACTGCCTGTCAGCCGCCCGTTGTAGTCGCAGCGCGGGTCGCCATAGAAGGTGCCCGTCTTGCCCTCGGGCACAACAAAGTTGGTGTTGTTAGTGCTGTACGAGCCTTCAGAGGCAGGGTCGTATAGTGCGCCGCCTTCTAAGACCACGGTTGCTGGCAGCTGCACCACGCTGCTGGCATTCTCCCTGGCGTTCACATTGCCGTTGGATATGACCAGCGTGTCGTATGCCTGTCCTGCCGTGCCCAGCGTCAGCGTGCCCAGCCCCTGCTTGGTCAGGGTGCCGCTGCCGCCTATGCCCTTGTTGATGGTCAGGCTGCTGCCCGACGGCATGTCTATGTACGTCTTACCGTTCACGCGGAACTGCTGGTCGGTTATGGCCGTGCCGCTTACGCTGAAGGTGCCCTCGTTGTTGATGGTGATGTCACTGCTGACGGTGCCGAGCGAGCCCATGGTCTGGCCACTGTTGTTGGCCAGCAGCGAGGCCGTTACCTTGCCGCCGTTGATTACCACGTTGCCCACCTTGTTCAGGTTCTGCACGGTCAGGGTGCCGCTGCCGCTCTTTGTCAGCGGGGCTCCGCCAACGATGCTGTCGCCCTGCAGGATATAGTTCTTTGTATTGTCAAACACCACGCTGGCCGGCCTGACGGCACCCTTTATCTTCACCACGGTATGGGCAGCCTGGTCGTTGAAGACCACGTTGTCGCCCTCACCATTATAGGTGGCGCTGCCGTCGCCCAGCAGGAAGTTCTCGGTTGCACCGTAGTCCCACACGTTGTTGGCCTGAGTACCGTTCCATGTGATGGTTTCGCCCTGGCGGAACGACTCCACCACTAACCACAGCTTGCCATCGTCATACTTAAGGTAGTGGCGCTTGCCGCTGATGCCCTCCAGCACGATGTTGTCTATAGTGGCATCGGTGGAACCGCCGCTGATGGCAGCCACCTCGGCTATGAGATACTCGCCGTCGGCCACCTCACCCTCAGAGCAGAACTGCAGCACGGGTACCGAGTATTTAGGACCATACTGCCACGTCTTCTGTTCTATCGTTATCTGCTCAGCCTTGACGACATCGGCGCTCAGGTCGCTGTAAATGTCTATCACCATGCGCGAGCCGAAGCCGAGCTGCAGCGTAGTGGTCTCAAGCGTACTTTTCTTGTCCTTGCCTACGTATATGGTGGCGTTATAGTCGGCCTTCAGGCCACCCATGAACTTGCCACCGTCGGTCAGCAGCGTGGTGTGGCGGTTCAGCCACAGGGGCGAGTTCTGAAGGGTGCCGCTGAACTGCAGGGTACCATTCCAGATGTTTGTCTCGCCGGTATATGTCTGCACCACGTCGGGCAGCACCAGGGTTCCCTCGCCCTGCTTGACCAGACGCATGGCACCCGTAAAGGCTCCGCCGGTCAGGGTGTGGGTATAGGGCACATAGTCAATCTGGAAGTTCCACTTGCTGGTGCCGTTTTGGTCGTTGCCCTTGACCCACTGCGGCGCATTGTCGGTGAAGATATAGGGTGCAGCGCCATCGGCCACACTGACGGTGGCATCTGCATAGTCGTCAAGCAGCACATGCTTTCCGTTCAGGCTGGCATCGATGGTCGAGCCGCCCAGTATCTCGGTGCGGCCGGTCAGCGTCAGTGGCGGTGGTGCCATGGTTATGCCTTCCAGCTCGCCAAGGAAATAGCTGACGTGTGGCGGCTGGTTATAGCCCACGGGCTGCCACACCATACCGTTGCGATACTCATGGTCATGCCACAGGGTGTAAATGCCGTACGACGTGGGCGCGGTGGTCACGTATATGCGCAGGTTGTTGTTGCCACTGGTGCGCACTATTATCTCCTCACGCCAGTCGCCCAAGATGTCGCCCATGAAGGCGGGGTTGTTCTTCGACGAGTTGGACATGGCACAGCCACTGCTGGTGAACAGGCGTCCGCCGCCGGGCTTATAGACGGCTGCCTCGCGCTCTGTTCCAGGCGAGTCAAGCACCTCGTCCAGCAGGTCGCCGTCCCAGTAGATACGGCAGTTCAGATGGCTCCAGTAGAGCGCATCGTTGCTGCCACCAGCCGACAGGGGCAGCATACGGTCGGACGAGAGGCCCAGAATGCCGCTGCTGACGGAGCGTCCCTGTCCGCCCGGGTATTCGTTGAAGAAATTGCCAGCCAGTGCACGTCCGTCGTCGCCACCGTCGCTCTTGCGGTAGTACATCTCGGCCGTGGTGGCGTTGCGGTAGGACATGCCCTGAGAACCCTCCTGACAGGTGAACTGCTCCAGTCCCCAGCGGTAGGGGTCCAGGTCGCCGCAGTGCTGTGCATCGCCGTGTCCCAGGCCGTCGGTACTCAGTCCGTAGCCAGTATCGTCAATGACCATCGAGCCAAACACTATCTCGTCGCGACCGTCCATGTCAACATCGGCAATGGCGAAGTTGTGGAAACCATTGCCGAACCATGGCGACGACGAGTCGTAGCAGTTCCAGCGCCAGCGCTGCGTCAGCTGGTGTGTGGCAGGGTTGACGTCCAGTGCACACATCTTGTGGCGCGTGTAGCAGCCGCGACCGAGGAAGATGCTGGCGTGGCGACCGTCCAGATAGGGCGCACCCATGTATATCTTCAGCGAGCGGTGTCCCGTGTCGGCATCGCCCCACACCTTGGCATACTCGCTGTCGGTGGCGTTCAGCACATTGGCGGCCTCGCCCACCTCAAAGCGTGGCAGGGGGAACGCCATGGGCGTGAAACCGTCGCTGCTGCCGTCCCAGCCGTATGGCTCACCTGTGGCACCGTTCAGGTACAGCAGGTACTCGGCACCATGATGGGTGTACTCGCTGCGTGGAGCATAGTAGCTCATGTCGCCCACATTGATGGCCTTGCCCGAGGCAGTGTGGATAATCATGTTGTCGGCTCCACGCATCAGTGCCTCGCAGCAGCCGTCCTCGTCCCAGTCGTTCACTATGAGGTCCCACTGCTCGTCGGGCCCGGCCAGCATGTTCGGCCCGAGGTCTATATACCACAGCAGCGTACCGTCCAGCTTGTAGCACTCATAGCGGTGGAAAGCCGTAGTGTTGGCAGCATTATACACACCATAGTTGGTGTCGCTGCCATAGTCGTTGCGCCGCTTTACCACGAGTTCCATCTGGCCGTCGCCGTCCATGTCGCCCACACTGACATCGTTGAGCGAATAGCCCGAGGTCAGGTTGTTGCCTGCACGGTCAATTACTGCAGCCACGGGCACGTCAATATAGTTGGCCGACCATGCCTTGACGGACTCGCTCTTCTCCTGCGCCACGCCAGCCACGATAGGCTCAACCTGATAGACAGCAGAACTGCCCGCCCCTGTGTCAGTAAAGTTTGATACACTAAGCGGCTGGCTATTCACCTTGGTGCCGTTGCGGTAGAGGTTGTACTGGGTGTCATAGTACTCCTCACCCAAGATGCGCCAGCTGACCAGATTACCGCCACTGACAGGCACGGCCACGATGCCGCGCTGCAGCTTGTCAACGACACGCTGTGCCTGCACGCCGAGACAGGTGGCAGAAAGCAACGCTGCGGAAAGTAGTAGTCTGTGTTTCATGGATTGATTAGTTTGTTGGTTTATTGGTTTATTGGTTTGTCGGTTTCATCTCAACCATGTATGGCACCATAAATATATAGTGTTACCACGGCGGCAAAGTTACGAAGAATAATTCTGAAAACGCAAGTTTTAAGATAGTTTTTCACATAAACATTTGCAATAATGAAAAAAATGCGTACTTTTGCAGGCGAGTATAACATAACAAACTAAATACATTCAAACAAATGAAAAACATCACTCTGAAATCATTCGTCGCTGCCGTGGCCGTCACGGCTGTGCTGGGTTCATGCGGTGGCGGCAAAGAAGGCGGCAGCATGCAGAACCTGGTTGACTCGCTCACCAATCAGGTAGAGCAGCAGAAGCAGGAAATGGAAACCTATCAGGAGTGCATCGACATGGTAACCAACCTGATGGACAGCATAGCCATTTCGCAGGACATGCTCATAGGCGACAACAACGGCACCGACCGTGGCAGCAAGGACGCCATACGTCAGCGCGTTAACAACATGGCTGAACTGGTTGCAAAGCAGAAAGAGCGCATAGGCCAGCTGGAACAGAAGCTGAACGCCATGGGCACCAGCAACACAAAGCTGCAACAGACCGTGGCCTACCTGAACGAACAGCTCGAGGCACGCAACACCCAGATCATGAACCTGCAGAACCTGGTCAGCCAGCAGGATTTCGATATTCACCAGTTCAAGAGCGAGATTAACCGTCTGGCCAACATTGCCCAGCAACAGAACGAGCAGATTGCCCAGCAGCAGGAAGACCTGGAGAAAGCCGACGCCACCATACACGAAGCTTACTATGTAGTGGGCACAGGCAGTGAGCTGAAGGACAAGGGCGTGCTTCAGGGCGGCAGCCTGCTGAAGAAGAAGAGCCTCAATGTGAACGACATGAACACCAAGGCCTTCACCAAGATAGACATTCGCACGACCAAGGAATTCAACGTGCCCAGCAAGAACATCGAACTGATGACGCAGCACCCGAAGGATTCCTACACCATCAACGTGGACAAGGGTGCCGACACCAGCGTGCTGCGCATTGTGGACCAGCAGGCCTTCTGGAGCCTGAGTCGCTACCTCGTCATCAAGATCTGAACGCCAGCAGCCTGACAACGGCCGCCATACGGCATATATCTGTTTCCACCTCAACTTGTCTGCATGCAGATGCAACCAAGCCGAGGTGGATTTTTATAGCGCCTGCTGGTTGAATCTGCTGTTGACTCTATTTTGACTCTACAATTGACTCTGCGTATTGACTCTGCGGACTCTGCGTTGACTCTGCGTATTGATTATTGACAAAAATTTTAGCAAAAATATTTGGCCAATTCAAAAAAAAGTCGTACCTTTGCACCCGCAATTCAAAACAGGTGTTCAGCTGTTGACAGCATATCACCCGAGAAGAACTGCAAGGATCGGGATTTAGCGCAGTTGGTAGCGCACGCGTCTGGGGGGCGTGAGGTCGCTGGTTCGAGTCCAGTAATCCCGACCAACAAGGAGAGAGACTGCAATCACTCAGGTTGCAGTCTCTCCTTGTTTTTAGGCACAGAAAAGACGGATAAACCCAAATCGGTCTTTAGGCACGGAAAAACACGGAAGAACACGGTTTTTCTTGTTTATCTCTGGATAAAGCCCGTGTGTATCTGTGTTTTTCCGTGCCTAAATTTCTATAATCCGCAAAACGAAATGTTCGCCGTTTTTCAAACGAAACGACCTTTTCCACAAAACGAAACGTCCATATATTTCCAACGACTCATTTGGGATAATATCAACATAGAAAACACACAAACAGCAAGGGAGCCGGGCGACAAGCGTCGTCCGGCTCCCTCTCTGTAAAAAAAATAGGCGGCTTCCTACTCTCCCGCATTGCATTGCAGTACCATCGGCGTAAACGGGCTTAACTTCTCTGTTCGGAATGGGAAGAGGTGGACCCCCGTCACAATAGCCACCTTGATGTAAGGCTTGACATCTTCGACACAAGAGCTGAAGGAGGACAACCAGCCGCGAACGGAGCGACTCTCCGTACTTCGACACCTGAAAGCATGACCCACGCAAGCTTGCGACACCCCACGCGCCCCGCGGACATAACTGACCGCAAAGGGGGGAGCCTTCGCCGGAAAAGCGTTCGGGCAATTAGTACGGCTCGGCTTTGACGTCGCCGTCTTTACACCTGCCGCCTATCAACGTCCTCGTCTAGGACGACCCTCAAAGGAGTTCT
>FLNV01001057.1_pt1 | contig 35654 bp, 24 predicted proteins | sample 1140351 | NCBI WGS metagenome assembly FLNV01 (sample SAMEA3878207, study PRJEB12797) | bioreactor metagenome | biome: Moose rumen | place: Sweden | collected 2011-10
TCTATGTCAACAAACGACATATTTCAGTTTGGAATAAAAAAAAGAATAATAATAAATTCACCATTATTTGACAAAGGTCGTTATTACGCCATTCAGAGGATAGCCAAAGCATTTGAAGAAAATTATTTCTTCATCATAGAAGATGAGACATGTGAGAATTCTTCTGAAATAGCATTTAAGCTAAAACTCCCAGTAAACCTTGCATGGGAGGAACTAACAGGAGGAGGGTTCGTTGCTGATGTTGTTTTTAATATGCCCCAAAATAACTATTATGTTTTTGGGGAAAGTGGGAATTGGGGAAGATGGTGCGATTACGAAAATCCTTGGATAGATTATGAAGCGTTTGGATATAAAGAAGATATTCAAGAAGTTCATGACTATCTTCATCGTTTTGAATTAACAAAACATGAATACGACGAACTGCTTTTAGATATGGAAATCCCTGCCATGATAATGTCGAATATCGGTTTTTGATTAATAGACCAGAATGCACTGACTTAGCTTGACATCACCTACGGTGTGGACAAGTCACGTATCATGGCGAGCCAGACGGCAGGTGGAGTGACAGAAAATCGCTACTATATCGGTAATCTTTACGAAGAAAAGGAGAAAAATGATACAATAACAAAAATAAATTATATCTTTGCAGTAGGAAAGGCGATAGCGATCTTTGAGACAAGGGCCTCGGGAGAGTCCACGTTGCTGTTCATGCACCACGACCCGTTCATCGGGATTTGTAATCCCGATGTTAATAATGGCGGATATGCTATCCGCAAATAAACTTGAATAATGGAAACATCATAATAAATAAAATGGGAATAAAGACTACGACACTTTCAAAGAAACTATATTTCATCACATCTACTGTCATTGATTGGATGGATATATTCACACGACCAACATATAAACATATTGTGACTGAATCGTTAGAATACTGTCAGGCTAATAAAGGATTAGAAATCTATGCCTGGGTTCTGATGACCAATCATCTGCACATGATAATAGGAACAAGGGATGGCTATGTTCTTTCTGACACGCTTCGCGACTTTAAGAAATATACCAGCAAGACTCTCATTAAAGCGATACAAAACAACCCACAGGAAAGCAGGAAAGAATTGATTCTCAACCGATGTAAGTTTCGAGGTGAAAACGACAATAAGGTTACTAACTTCAAGTTTTGGCAGGATGATAATTATATTGAACAATTATACTCCTATGACTTTTTAAAACAGAAACTTGATTACATTCATCAGAACCCTGTGCGTCAGGAAATAGTAGAAAGCCCTGAGAACTACTTATATAGTTCTGCCCGTAACTATCACGGACAGGATGGGATATTGAAAGTTACTATCGTAAGATGAACGACAATAAACATGGAGCAGCGAACGTTTAATATAAAGAACTTTTTGCGGATCACAGATCCTAATATTCAACACCGGCGGATGACATATCCGCCGGAACGGGAAGTAAGGTATATAAAAATCAACACCGATTACCTTGAGTCACTGAATCTCTATATCAAGTGGAAAGAAAATGAATTCCAGACAAATAATAGTGCACATTTATAATTCTCAGTATATAAAACATTGAGTAACATGAGGTTATATGGAAATATGAAGCTAATAGAATACAAAATCAACAGATACGGAAATAACCTCTTGGGAGGAGTTCTTCTTAGAGAGAGTCATCAATGGATTGCGATAAAAAACAATGAAGTAGATTATCAACTTGATGGGATCTGTTTCGTAAATAAGCATTTCGTCAAAGACTTGAAAGAGATCGACAGAGAATCCATGAAATCCAAAATCATCCCGCTTAAATATGTGGATTACAATAAGGATATAGAGATTGTCAACAAACTTAACATAGAAGACCATCAAGGATTCTTTAAAAGTATAAAAAATACTGGGCTGCTCATTGATATAGGTTTACATTGGAATGATGCCATCTTTGTAGGGACTATTTGTGAAGTTTATCAGAAATCCTTTGTCATCGATAGCATTGATGCCGAGACGAATGATGACGGGAAAATGAAAATAAAATTCTCATGTGTCAGGTACATAAAGATTAACACCGATTACCTTGAGTCCTTGAGTCTTTATATCAAGTGGAAGAATAACCATCATTTGGGGACGGTGCTGAAATGATTCGTTCAACGTACAGAAGGTCACTGTTGTGCAATAAAAGCAATAAATATGATGCAGCATACATTTAAGATAAAGAACTTTTCGCGGATTACAAAAATAGTGCAAGTGAGTGCAATGAAAGTTCACTTTCAAATTGCCGAGCGCAGCCTATTTTTATTTAAATCCTGATATTCAACACCTGCGGATATGCTATCCGCAGGAACTCTTATCGATCAGGAGATGATGGCAAAACTACTCGCCGACTATCCCGATCTGCTATCTAAATATAACCAGGTATCGTGCCTCCAACACCGGACCCAACGGCATACTGTCGGTCAATAACTGACGGATGAGTATTAAAATGTGCAAATTGTTTGGTGGTTCAGAGAAATAAGATTATCTTTGCATTCGATTTTTGAAACACATGTTTTTTTGCGGAAATAGCTCAGTTGGTAGAGCACAACCTTGCCAAGGTTGGGGTCGCGGGTCCGAGTCCCGTTTTCCGCTCACCAAGCCGCAATGGTGGAATTGGTAGACACGAGGGACTTAAAATCCCTTGGCCAGTGATGGCTGTGCGGGTTCGAGTCCCGCTCGCGGCACTTCCAAAATCTTTAATATTATGCAAAAGAATTTAATCTTAATCATTTCTGCATTTGCTTTAGTTGTAATGACATCCTGCTCATCGAAGTTGGGCGAGTTGTCTGCAGACAATTTCAATGTTGTTCCTAATCCTCTTGAGGCACATGCCGGACAGGTTCCTGCCACGATCAATGGTAAGTTCCCTGAGAAATACATGAAGAAGAAGGCCGTTGTAAGCGTCGTTCCCGAGTTGCGTTGCAGCAACGGTGATGTCTATCAGAGCCAGAGCGCTACCTTCCAGGGTGAGAAAGTGATGGGTAACGGTCAGACCGTATCTTACAAGGTTGGTGGAAACTATACCATGAAGACAGCCTTCACCTATGTTGATCCCATGCTGAAGTCCGATCTGTACCTTACCTTCAAGGCAAAGGTAGGCAAGAAGAGCGTCAGTGTTCCTTCCGTAAAGGTAGCTACCGGTGTCTTGGCTACTCCTGAGCTATACAGGAAGTTGCTCACCAATGGTGGCGGATGTATCGCTCCCGACAGTTTCCAGCGCGTGAAGGCACAGAAGCAAGAGGCTCAGGTGAAATTCCTCATCAACCAGGCTAACCTCCGCAAGAGTGAGCTGAAGAGTAACTCCGTGACAGAGTTCGTGGAGATGCTCAAGAAGATCAACCGTGAGCGTGAATCTCTGAACATCAAAGATGTAGAGGTGCTGGGCTATGCCTCTCCGGAGGGCAACTACGACTATAATGAGAGGTTGGCAAGCAAGCGTCAGGATGTTACCAGCGACTATGTGCAGCAGCAGTTGAAGAGCACTCAGGTGAACGCTGACATCAACGCTAAATATACCGCAGAGGACTGGGACGGTTTCCAGAAGCTCGTTCAGGCAAGCAACATCCAGGATAAGGATGTGATCCTCCGTGTATTGTCAATGTATAAGGATCCCGCGGAGCGTGAGCAGCAGATCCGTAATATGTCTGCCGGCTTCCGTGAGTTAGCCGATGGTATTCTCCCCGAGTTGCGACGCAGCCGTATGATCATCAACTATGAGACAGTAGGTCGTAGCGATGAACAGATCCTGAAACAATATATTGACGATCCTAAACAGCTCTCTGCTGATGAGCTGCTATATGCTGCCACCCTGGTGGACGATGCAGACAAGAAAGAAGAGATCTACAAGAAAGCCGCAGAGCTCTATCCACGCGACTATCGTCCCATCAACAATATCGCCGCCCTGGAGTTCAACAAGGGAAACAACGATATTGCCAAGGAGTATATCCAGCAGACCTTCCGTACTTACAGCAAGGCTCCCGAGGCTAATGCCAACCTGGGATTGATGGCACTTCAGAATGGGGATGTGGCAACCGCGGAGAATTACATCGCACAGGCAACAGGTGCCAACGGTCTTAACGACGTGCTGGGCAACCTGAGTCTTGCCAAGGGCAACTATGCCGCTGCCGCCGACTATCTGAAGAACTCTTTCAACAACTCAGCAGCACTGGCAGAGATTCTCAACAAGAACTATGCTACCGCCGCCGTGGTGCTGAACAATGTCAAGAACAGGGATGCCATGACAGAATATCTGCAGGCTATCAACTGTGCCCGCCAGGGTAACAACAGCTTGGCGTCAGACTTCCTGAAGAAGGCTATCCAGAAAGACTCATCGCTCGCATCCTACGCGGCAAAAGACCTTGAGTTGACAAAGGTTAGCAAATAATCGTGAATACATCTATCGTATGAAGCGATTCCTGTATATCATCACACTCACCCTGGTATTGGTGTCTTGCGGCACAAGAAGTGACCGTTTCAAGATAGAAGGACGATTCCTCAACCTTAACCAGGGTGAGCTGTATGTATACAGTCCTGACGGGGTCCTCATGGGTATCGATACCATCAAAATCAACGGTGGACGTTTCTCACATGAGGTTCCCTGTATGAAAGAGGGCACACTCATCCTTGTCTTTCCCAACTATACCGAGCAACCGGTATTTGCCATCCCCGGCAAAGGGGTGGATATCAAGGCTGACGCCTCCCATCTGAAGGAGCTCACCGTAAAGGGGACACCCGAGAATGAGCTGATGAACAAATACCGCAAGATGATTCTCAACGACACACCGCCGGAGGTTCTCAAACATACGGAGGTTTTCATCACGGATCACGCCGGATCACCAGTGAGTACATATCTCCTGAAGAAAAATTTCATCCAAACCGCAACACCCAACTACCAAACGGCTGACCGCCTGCTGACTATCATGACACAGAAACAACCAAAGAACGGAGAACTTAACCAGCTGAAACAACAGATGAAGAGTCTGAAGAATGCTTCCGTAGATATCAAGCTACCGACGTTCTCTGCCTATGATCTGAAAGGAAAATTTATATCCGACGCCGATCTCAAAGGGGAGGTGGCACTGATCTATGTATGGGCCACGTGGAGCTACGACAGTCAGGATATCCACCGACGGGTGAAGAGATGGAAGAACGACTACGGTAATAAGCTGAAGGTGCTCTCCATCAATATGGATGCCAGTAAGAAAGACTGTGAGCGATATATCCAGCGCGACTCCCTGAAGTGGCACACCGTCTGTGATGAAGAGCTCTTCGAGAGTCAATTGGTGCAAAAGTTAGGCATCCGCACCGTTCCCGACAATATCCTCATCAGCAAAGGCGGGAAGATCTTAGCAAGAAGTCTTAACGGCGATGAACTGGAAGAGACCGTAAGGAAAACACTGAAATAGACATCCACATCTTTAAATTAAATCATCTTTAAATTAAATCATAATGCTAGTAAAAACATTTTGTGCTGCCGTCAATGGCTTAGACGTGACGACGGTAACCATAGAAGTAAGTATGACAAGAGGGGTATTGTTCCACCTTACAGGACTGCCGGACAATGCTGTAAAAGAGAGTCGTGACCGTATTGCCGCGGCATTCCAGAATAATGGATATAAGTTTCCTATTGCCGATATCACGGTAAACCTTTCTCCTGCGGACATCCGGAAAGAGGGAAGCAGTTATGACCTCCCGCTGGCTATCGCCATCATGGCAGCCAACGAGAAATTAACCGCTGATCATCTACAGGAGTATATGATGGTGGGAGAGGTAGGTCTTGACGGTACGCTGCAACCCATACGGGGTGCCTTACCCATCGCTATCCGTGCCCGAAAAGAGAAGTTCAAGGGGCTTATCGTACCCAAACAGAATGTGAGAGAGGCAGCTGTCGTCAACCAGTTGCAGGTATATGGAATGGAAAATCTCAGTGAAGTGATCCGTTTCTTCAATGGCACGCAACTTTTCGAACCTACCGTCATCGACACACGGAAAGTGTTCTACGAGCAACAGAGTCATCTGGATATCGACTTCTCTGATGTCCGCGGTCAGGAGAGTGTGAAAAGGGCGATGGAGGTGGCTGCTGCCGGAGGGCATAACCTGATAATGGTGGGACCACCCGGAAGCGGAAAGAGTATGATAGCCAAGCGACTGCCCAGCATTCTCCCTCCCTTGTCGTTGGCGGAGAGCCTGGAAACCACACAGATACACTCTGTGGCAGGAAAGATGAATCGTGACATGAGCCTTATCTACCAGCGTCCTTTCCGGTCACCACATCATACGATATCACAGGTGGCATTGGTGGGTGGTGGCAGCAATCCTCAACCCGGGGAGATCTCCCTCGCACATAACGGGGTCTTGTTCCTTGACGAGCTCCCTGAGTTTAACAAGACCACTTTAGAGGTGCTCCGCCAACCTTTGGAAGACAGGAAGATAACGATCAGTCGTGCGAAATACACACTGGAATACCCCTGTTCGTTTATGTTTGTGGCCAGCATGAACCCTTGTCCCTGCGGTTATTATGGAGACCCTACCCATCAGTGCGTCTGTACACCAGGACAGATCCAGCGATATATGAATAAGATCAGCGGTCCTTTGCTCGACCGTATCGACATCCACTGTGAGATTCAGGCCGTGCCCTTCGCGGAACTCGCGAAGATGCAGCCCGGAGAGCCCTCGTCTGTTATCCGTGAAAGAGTGATAAAGGCACGTAACATACAGACAGAACGCTTCAGTCACATTCCCTCTCCCGGGGGACAGAGGGGGGCTATCCACTGCAATGCCCAGATGACGGAACGTATGATACATCAATATGCTGAGCCCGATACCACCTCGCTTGACATGCTCCGTATGGCGATGGAGCGCCTGAAGCTCTCTGCCCGTGCCTATAGTCGTATCTTAAAAGTGGCAAGGACCATTGCCGACTTAGACAACTCTGAGAAGGTGCAATCCCACCATATCGCAGAAGCCATCGGCTATCGTAATCTCGATAGAGGCGATTGGGCAGAGAGAGGGATGTGATTATCTATGGTGGTTCCAATTATCACTGTCTTTTGAGCAGAATCAGGAACTCGATCTTGCCAATAAACTGAGATAAAGTATTAATCTGTCAGGCACCTTGTGTCGTTTCCTTTGCAGATACCTTTTGCATCACGATTGCGCAGGAGGCATCACCGGTAATAGACATCACTGTACGTCCCATATCTACAAGGCGATCCACACCGGCAGCGATAGCCACACACTCCACGGGAATACCGGCAGAGGCGAAGACCATAGCCATCAGTGCCAGCGAGCCTCCGGGGATGCCTGGCGTACCGATCGATGCTACCGTTGAGGCGAAGGCAATGGCAAAATACTGATGAAGCGACAAGTCGATGCCACAACAGTTAGCCATGAACACCGAGGTGACACCCAGGTAGATAGCCACCCCATCCATATTAATCGTAGCACCTAACGGCAGCACGAAATTGCCAATCTCCTTGCTCACGCCTAAATTCTCCGTACACCTCATCGTATAAGGAAGCGTGGCCACCGAGGAGTCGCTGGAGAAAGCAAAGAGCATTGCCGACTGCATACCTCTGAAGAACCTCATGGGTGACATACCACCCAGCAGATAGACCATGAGGGAATAGACAAAAAAAGCATGGATGAAAAAACACAGATAGTCGATACCTACCAGGACGACATACGAGCCCAGCACACTCGGACCGTTGGAGACGACAACGGGGGTGAGCATACAGAACACACCATACGGTGCCAGAGCCATGATATACGAGAGAATCTTCGTCACCACCTCGTTGAAGCTGAGCGTCACCTTCCGCGCCATCTCACCCTTCTCTCCCACATGCACCATGGCAACACCGAAGAAAACAGCGATGACGATAATCTGTATCATGGTCATATTACTCCAAGCCACTATGATGTTATGTGGGAACATATCCACAATCTGATCCATCAGAGAGAAGTGAGGCACCTCCACAGCCTCAGCATGCCCTTCCGTCACATTATTTATAATAGGTAGAATGTCACGCAGCAGCGTAGGAATAACCAGTCCGATGGTAACGGCAATCACCGTGGTGAACATAAAATACACGATGGCACGCAATCCTAACTTTCCCACCTTTGAGACATCATTCATCGACAGGATACCTGCCATGATGGAGAACATCACCAACGGCACGACGATGAATTTCAATAAGTTAAGGAATATCGTACCGAAGGGTTTGATATATCCGTTGACGAAATCCGGATAGTCCCCCAACAACATACCGACGATGATGGCCAGCACCAGGGCTATCGCTATTTGGGAAGTAAGGTTGACCTTTTTCATGAGAACATTAAGATATTGTTATGACAAAACCCACCTACTCAATATCCAGCACCACATACTCCGAACGGGTGCCGATGCGGAACTTACCACCCCAGATGCCCAGTCCGGAGGATACATAGTATTGCGTTTTCCCTCTTTGGTACGGACCAAAAGCATCCTCGTAGAGAGCATCCGTAATCCAGGAGATCGGCCACACCTGTCCGTAATGCGTATGGCCGCTGAACTGGAGATCAACACCCGCTTTCTCAGACTGTTCGAGGTGATAAGGTTGATGATCGAGCAGGATGATATACTTCGATTTATCCGCTTTTTCCACCAGTTGATTTACCGATTTCCGATGCGGATTTGTGCGATCATCGCGCCCGACAACTACTATTTTGCCCCATTCCATCAAGTCATCACGCAACAGACGGATACCTGCCTGCCGATAAAAATCTTCCGATCCGTTCTCACCCGCATAGTACTCATGGTTACCCAAACAAGCAACGACAGGCGCCTTCAAGCGACGGAACTCCTCCCACATCCTCTGCTCCTGTAAAGGACGGAGGCTGCGGTCGATGATATCTCCCGCTATCAGGATCAGCTCCGGGTTCTCCTTATTGATCATATCCACCCAACGGTGAAACTCCTCCCGCTGGTTATGATAACCCAGATGGAGATCACTCAGCAAGACAAGGCGCACGGGTTTCTGCAAGTCCTTCTCTGTATGTAACGTCAACGGTTGTCGCACCTTATGACGATAATGGAAATTACCGTAGATAAAGACCAAGGTGAGGAACACGACAATACCAAGGAGTCCTTTCCAACTGCCGAACAGCCATTCTTTAGGAACGATATGGAAGAGTCGGCCCAGGTCGAGCACCAGGAATACCATAAAGAGATAGAGCAAGATGATCAGCCATGAGGTACTTATCTCGTAGATGACAGTGGCCAGCGACATGGGCATGGTGTCCAACGCGTGTCCGATACTCACGAAGAGGAGCAGGAACAATCCAACCATGCCCAACATCGTCAGGATCTTCACCCATACCGATGTGGGCAGGAGGCACCACACATGCCACATCACATACACCATCCCCAACAAGGGGATGCCGAAAAAAATCAATGCGCCTAGTCTCATTCCTTCTCTTTTGGCAGGTTATTTCTTCGTCAGATTACCAAGGATGTCACGTGTCAGCTCCTTGGTGATAGTGCGGGTAGCCGCACTGGTAGCGTTCTTCACCACCCTACCGGTGGCATCCTTCGTCGAGGTAGTCTTCTTACCGGTCACCTTACTGCTCACCCAGGCGCCCAGCACCGTAGCGACGGTAGAGGTGACTGCCGTGACAATAGCCTTCCACACCTTACTCATCATACCCGATTTCTTCTTCTCACCTTCAGATTCTTTCTCACCTTTCTTGGATGCTTTCTCTAACTCCTTGGCAGCTTTTTCCTCTTCAATCAACTTCTGCTGCTCCTCTCTTTCTCTTTCAAGAATCTCATAGGCACTCTCACGATCAACCATCTTGTCGTACTTTCCATAGACACGACTCTGTTTAATGATATCCAATCGCTGACCCTCAGTGACAGGACCTATCTGACTGAGTGGGAAGAGCACTTTGGCACGCTCTACGACTGATGGTGCACCCTTCTGATCCAGGAACGATACAAGAGCCTCACCCGTCTCAAGATTCATGATCGCCTCATCGGTCTTGAAAGCAGGATTAGGTCGGAACGTATCGGCAGCGGTCTTCACCGCCTTCTGATCCTTCGGAGTGTAGGCACGCAGGGCATGCTGCACACGGTTGCCGAGCTGTCCAAGGATATTCTCAGGAATGTCCGACGGCAACTGCGAGATGAAGTAGATACCCACTCCCTTGCTTCGTATCAGACGGATCACCTGTTCTATCTTGTCGAGCAGGGCCTTGGAGGTACCGTCGAAGAGCATGTGCGCCTCATCAAAGAAGAACACCAGCTTGGGCAGATCCATGTCACCCACCTCCGGTAAGGTGGAATACAACTCGGAGAGGAGCCACAGCAGGAAGGTACTGTACAACTTCGGCTGCATCATCAGTTTGTCGGCAGCCAACACGCTCATAATACCTTTACCACCCTCTGTCTGCATCAGGTCATAGATGTCGAAAGAGGGCTCTCCGAAGAACATGTTCGCACCCTGGTTCTCCAACTGGAGCAACGCACGCTGGATAGCACCCACGGAAGCGGACGACACATTACCGTATTTGGTGGTATAGTCTTTCGCATTCTTGGACACGAAGTCAAGCATCGAACGAAGATCCTTCAAATCGAGAATCTCCAACCCACGCTCATCAGCGATACGGAAGACAATATTCAAGACGCCATCCTGTGTCTCGTTGAGCCCTAACAGACGGGAGAGGAGCAGCGGTCCCATCTGACTGACGGTGGCACGCATAGGATGTCCCTGCTCACCGAAGACATCATAAAATCGAACAGGACAAGCCTGGAACTGTGGGTTCTCTATGCCGAACTCGGGGAGACGCTTCTCGATGAAGGAGCTTAATTTCCCCACTTGAGAGATACCAGAGAGGTCGCCTTTCATATCTGCCATAAAACAGGGCACGCCAGCCTGACAGAAAGACTCGGCCATCACCTGGAGCGTGACAGTCTTTCCAGTACCCGTAGCACCGGCAATCAATCCATGGCGGTTGGCCATCTTACCAATAATACTCAATGCGCCGCTATCGCAATGCGCAATATACAATCCATGTTCTTTGTCGTACATATTATCTCATTTATGGTTTTACATCGTACTAACCGACAAAGATATGTAAATATTTTCATAAAACAAAATAATTTTGTACTTTTGCAGCCAAAATAAGAAACAGACAATGGAACAGAAGAATTTCAAACGTACCACCGTGACAGCGGCACTTCCTTATGCCAACGGTGGCGTCCATATCGGTCATCTGGCTGGCGTCTATGTACCAGCAGATATCTATGTACGTTACCTCCGTCTGAAAAAACAGGAGGTGATCTTTATCGGCGGAAGCGACGAGCACGGCGTACCTGTCACCATGCGTGCCCGCAAGGAAGGGATCTCTCCGCAGGATGTGGTGGACCGTTACCACACGATGATCAAGAAGAGCTTCGAGGATTTCGGCATCTCTTTTGATATCTACAGCCGTACCACCTCAAAGATCCATCACCAGTTTGCCTCTGATTTCTTCCGCAAGCTTTACGATGAGGGCAAGTTGGTAGAGGAAACCAGCAAGCAATATTACGACGAGGAGGCCAAGCAGTTCCTTGCCGACCGTTATATCACCGGTGAGTGCCCCCACTGTCATAACGAGGGTGCCTACGGCGACCAGTGTGAGAAATGCGGACGTGACCTATCGCCCACCGAACTAATCAACCCGAAGTCAACCATCAGCGGCTCGCAGCCGGTATTGAAAGAGACCAAGAACTGGTACCTGCCACTGAACAACTATCAGGAATGGCTCAGGGAGTGGATCCTGAAAGGTCATCAGGAATGGCGCCCCAATGTGTACGGGCAGTGTAAGAGCTGGCTGGACATGGATCTGCAGCCACGTGCCATGACACGCGACCTTGACTGGGGTATCCCCGTGCCTGTGGAAGGTGCTGAGGGAAAGGTACTCTATGTGTGGTTCGATGCTCCCATCGGTTATATCTCCAATACGAAGGAGCTGTGTGACAGAGAGCCCGAGCGCTGGGGCACCTGGCAGAAATGGTGGCAGGATCCTGAGAGCCGACTGGTGCATTTCATCGGCAAAGACAATATCGTATTCCACTGCCTGATCTTCCCCGTGATGATGAAGGCACACGGTGGATATATCATGCCGGATAACGTGCCTGCCAATGAATTCCTCAACCTGGAGAACGACAAGATCTCCACCTCACGCAACTGGGCGGTATGGCTCCACGAATACCTTGAAGAGATGCCCGGTAAACAGGATGTGCTGCGCTATGTCTTGACCGCCAACGCTCCGGAGACGAAAGACAACAATTTCATGTGGAAGGACTTCCAGGAACGTAACAACAACGAGTTGGTGGCGATCTACGGCAACTTCGTCAACCGTGCCCTGCAACTCACGAAGAAATATTTCCAGGGTGTCGTGCCCGCTTGTGGTGAGCTCCAAGAGGTGGACCTTCAGGCAATCGCTGAGTTCAAGGATGTCAAGCAGAAGGTAGAGCAGCTGTTGGATGTATTTAAGTTCCGCGATGCCCAGAAAGAGGCGATGAACCTGGCACGCATCGGAAACAAATACATCACCGACTGCGAGCCCTGGAAGGTGGCCAAGACCGACATGGAGCGTGTGAAGACCATCCTGAATATCTCCCTGCAGCTCGTTGCCAACCTGTCTATCGCCTTCGAGCCGTTCCTCCCCTTCTCCTCCAAGAAACTGCGTGACATGCTCAACGTCACCACCTTCGAGTGGAACCAACTGGGTAATACGGACATTCTCAAGGCCGGTCATCAACTGGCAGAACCGTCGCTACTCTTCGAGAAACTCGAGGATGAGGTGATTGAGCGCCAGATCCAGAAACTGAAAGACACGAAGAAAGCCAATGAGGCTGCCAACTACAAGGCGGAGCCCATCAAAGAGACAATCGGCTTTGAGCAGTTTGAGAAGCTGGACATCCGTGTAGGACATGTCAAGGCATGCGAGAAAGTGAAGAAATCGAAGAAGCTGCTGCGTTTTACCATCGATGATGGCAGTGGCACCGACCGTACGATTCTCAGCGGCATCGCCGAGCATTACGGGCCGGAGGATCTCTGTGGGAAAGATGTGCTCTTCATCGCCAACCTCGCCCCCCGTAAGATCATGGGCATAGAGAGTCAGGGGATGATTCTCTCCGCCGAGAACTACGATGGAGCACTGAGTGTCACTACGCTCACCCGTAAGGTGAAGCCCGGCAGTCAGGTAAAATAATCCACAAATTATTTGGTGACATGCCCGAAACATCGTACCTTTGCACCGCTTGTTTGGGCTGACACCAACGGGGTCTCATAGTTCAATGGATAGAATAAGTCTCTCCTAAAGATTAGATCCGGGTTCGATTCCCGGTGGGACTACCACGAAAGGTGGCTTTTTCATATGGAAAAGCCACCTTTTCTGGTAGTATTGGTCATCACTCGTTAAGAGTGAACTTGATGTTTGACTTAATGTTGCCGCACGAGGTACCGATATGGGCGACGAAAGCACCTGTCTCCGTCTTCCAGCGATGAAGATTCTCGTCATAGAACGACAGTGCGTCGGCACCGATGGTTAACTCCACCGCCTGCTGTTCACCTGGCTGGAGGAAGACTTTCCGGAAACTCTTCAATTCCTTGACAGGTCGTTTCACCGATGATTTGACATCCTGGATATACAGTTGGACGGTCTCAGCACCGGCACAGGATCCTATGTTCTTGATGGGAATATGGAACGTGATCTTTCCGTCGCGAGTCATCGAGCGGGCTGAAGCAGTAACCTTGCCGATTTCAAAACGGGTGTAGCTCAGCCCGTGACCAAAGGGGAACAGCGGCTTGATCTTCTGGAGGTCGGTCCAGCGATAGCCCACGAAGATATCCTCCTTATATTCCTCATCGATGATCTTACGATCGGCGCGCCACGTACCGGGATACGTATCCAAGGCATGGGCACCGCAGTCGGACAGTTGGCGATACCATGTAAAGGGCAGCTTACCACTGGGACATACGTCACCTGTCAATACTGATGTGAGCGCCTCTCCGGCCTCCGAGCCGATATACCATCCTTGTATAATGGCCGGCACCTTCTCCGCCCACGGCATAGCCACCGCATTGCCGGAGATATTCACGAACACCACGTTCTTGTTGACTTTCACTAGTGCCTCCACAAGTTCGTCTTGTCCGTAGGGCAGTTCATACTGTCGGCGGTCGTGTCCCTCACTATCCTGATAATCACTCTTGTTGAGACCACCGAAGATGATGACATAGTCGGCGGCGGCGGCTTTCTCCACGGCTTCCCGAAGCAGCACTTCGGCGGAGCGTTTCTCGGCGATAGAGCATCCCACCGTCACCCCGTTGTAGCTCTGTACCGTATCGCCCACATAACCACGGGCATAGTCGATGGTGACACCGGGTAAGCGGGTGCGCAGACCTTCTAGTGGGAGAATCTCTTTCTGTGCCTTCAAAGAACTGGATCCGCCGCCCACCGTCATCATCTTGATGGCGTTCTCACCCACCACGAGGATCTTGCGAGCCTCCTTGACAGGCAGCACATCGCGCTCGTTCTTCAACAAGACGATACCCTCCTGGGCTATCTTCAGCGCCGCAGCATAATGTGCCTCTGAGCAGAGGAAGCCCATCGGACGCTGGCGGTTCATGGTGGTACGATAGAAAAGTCGTAGTATCCGTCTTACCTTGTCGTCAAGTTCCTTAGTAGTAAAGATGCCTTCACAGATCATCTTTTTATAGGCCTCCGCCAGATAATACCGGTCGTAAGCATTCGAAGCCCCGAACGACAGACCATTGGTCCACGTGCCAAACTCCATATCCAGTCCGTTGAGTACCGCTTCACGGGTGTCGTGGCAGCCTCCCCAATCGGACAGGACGACACCATCGAACCCCCAGTCCTTCTTCAGGATTTTGTTCAATAAGATCTCATTATGACAGTTATGCTGGTTACGATAGAGGTTGTACGCCCCCATGACTCCCCAGGCGCCTCCCTCACAGACAGCGGCCTTGAAGCCCGGCAGATAGATCTCATACAAGGCCCTGTCTGACACGATGACATTTACCTGATGGCGGTATTCCTCATCGTTGTTGAGGGCATAGTGTTTCACGCAGGCTGAGACCCCTTTCGACTGCAAGCCTTGGATATAAGGCACCACCATCCGTGACACGAGGAAAGGATCCTCACCCATATACTCGAAGTTCCTACCTGCCAGTGGCGTACGGTTGATGTTCACTCCCGGACCGAGAATCATATCCTTACCACGGTAAAGGGCTTCCTCACCGAGGCTCTCTCCATACAACCGTGACAGAGAGGGGTTCCATGAGGCAGCCAGACAGGTGAGTGCCGGGAAGGCCACACACGAGTCGTTTGTCTGACCGGCCTGGTCCCACTGGTCCCACAGCACGTCTGGGCGCACGCCATGTGGTCCATCGTCGGTCCAGAACTCCGGTATCCCCAAGCGTTTCACACCAGGGGAGGAGAATTTCGACTGTGCATGGATCACGGCGATCTTTTCGTCCAGGTTCATCCGTGAGAGTGCATCCTCCACTCTTTCGTCTATCGGTTTCGACTCGTCGAGATAGGCTGGCAGGCTTTGGGCTTGCGCACCGGTAGTCCACAGAAGGAGCAACAGGAAGGAAATATATCTTAAAAACATTACTTTATCTATATATGATTTTCTTTACAAATGTCGTCATTATCATTGTCTGTCACCTCTCCGCGACAGTGCTTCAAGATAATAGTAGTCGGCATAGTTGATAGGCACGTCAATCTCATCGTTGGAAGGATAGTTGCCGGTAGAGTGAAGCAGCAGGAATCCCTGTGCCGTGTAAGGTACGGCTTGGTAGTTTTTCTCCAATGAGGATAAGATTCTGTCGGCATAACCACGGTAGATGGCCGCCTCCTCTGCCGATGTATAAGAGGCGAGCTCATAGAGGGCGGAGGCTGTGATAGCGGCGGCAGAAGCGTCACGGGGACAGGTGCTCTCGGGTTGTGAGGTGCACATATCCCAATAGGGTACCAGATCCTCCGGCATGTTCTTCTGTGAGAAGATGAAAGCGGCGATTTTCCGAGCCTGTTCGAGATAGGCCTTCTTCTGCGTATAGCGATAGCACATCGTATAGCCGTAGAGTCCCCATGCCTGTCCGCGGCTCCACACACTCTCATCGGCGAATCCCTGATGGGTGATGCGTTTGATAACGCTTCCATCCTCTGGATTGTAGTCCACCACATGATAGGAGGAGAAGTCTGACCGGAAATGATTTCTCATCGTCACGTCGGCATGTGACACCGCGATGTTATGATACTCCTTGTCGCCCGTAAGACGACTGGCTTCGAAGAGCAGTTCGAGGTTCATCATATTGTCGATGATGACGGCAAAACGCCAGCGGTCGGGTGTCCCCCAGCTCCAGCTCCGTATGCAGCCCACCGTCTCATCATAACGTGAGATTAAGGATTTCGCTGCCTGGATGACCACATCCCGATACGATTGCTCACCCGTTATCTCATAAGCTTTGCCGAACGAGTTATAGACCATGAATCCCAGGTCGTGGCTACCCTTGTTGTTCTTCACCCGTTCGATGCCCCAGGTGTTACTCACCGCCTGTTCCCGCCAGAAGGGATCGTGCGAATAGCGATACATCTGCCAGAGCTCACCTGGGTAAAAACCGCAGCACCAGTCAGGCTGGTGTACCATCCTCATACTGCCGTCTTTCTCCACACAGCGGGGCATCAGCGTCCAGTCGTTCCTCTTCTCACGGTTACTTTCCACCTGACTCACCTGGAAACGCAGTTGCTCGTCAACCCGTGCAAAAGCGTTATCGGTATTGTCGGGGGTGTAATACAGCAGGAAGAAACGGTCGGAGAACCGCTTTACGATATTCTTCTTTGCCAGGGTGAGATAATCTTCGCGCTGAGGATCAAGGAGATAGAGACGATAAAGATCCTTCGACAGCTCATTTTGCTTGTAGTCCCATTGACTGATCTGTTGATAGGGCCATTCCTCCACCTCTTTTCCCAAGTAAGGAGCTAAGAAGTCGGCCGCCTTCTCCATCAGCGGCATTCCCTCCAGAGAATATCCTACGTGACGTGCGATCTGCATCACATCAATCATGTGCGTGAGGTTATATTGAGAATAGCCGAAGGCCAGCGTACGTTGGAGTTCCTGTGGCTGTTTCCCGTCGGGTTCCACCTGTGCCAGAATCCTCTTCTCATAGAACCGTCCCAGATGTTCCTCCAACACCTTCCTGTTGTCCACGTATTTGGCATAGGTGATGACCTGCACGTCATAAGCCGTGGAGTGGTTGTTCCGCTGACTGCTCTCATCCCTTCCCTGATCGCTGGTGATCATCCAGTCGAGGAATTTCGAGAACCAAGCCCGCAATGCCTTCGCATCTTTTTTGGTAAAGGCCTCGGAGTCTTCCAGCAGCTGCACGGCATCGAGCATCTCCACAAACGAATAAGAGTCAATGATACCATAGCAACGGCCTTTCCCCCCATACAGCCCCGGGACTATCTGCGCATGATTCAGGTTGGGGTTCATACGGGTGTCTTTATCCAGGAACCATACCCGTATCATCTCTGTCGCTTTCTTTGCATAACGCGCATCATTACTGAAATACCAGGCCAGCGACAGTGTGGTGACTCCTGTAGCCATCTCCGACAGTCGGGGGCGATCGAGTTTGTTCAACTCAGGATTGGAGACGCCGTCGATGCTGATATAGGGAAGGCCGTCAGGCTTTTTAGAATCGGGCCAGAAGTAACGTGACAGACTCAGATAATCATGTTTATCTCCGCTGACGGCTGTCTTCTCCTTCATCATCACAGAGGGAGGACGACGGTCTAACTGTCGGTCAGCCTCCCGTAGGAGATGATGATAGGCATTGGCAAAGGTTGGTTCTTGCAGATGGCTCCTCACGTAGGACAGGTGCGCACCGTCCCAAATGGACTGCGCACCAGCCATCGAGACAAACCCAAAAAGCAGGTTAAAAATAATTATCTTACGATGAATCATAACATATTATTTTATGGTAACCACCACCTTGTAATTGACGGTGATGCAACGAACCTCATACTGATCAGTCTTGTTGTTCGGTACATAATACTGTGTATCGTCATCCTTCGTACCACCGTTGGAGATACGCAGCTTTCCAGCCTCATCGACATCCTTCGGGTCGAACGTCATAAGCGTCACATTACCCTTCTTACCGTTGAGTGCCTTCACCTTGACATTCTGTACACGGTGGTTGTCCGTGAGGTCAGTCGATATAAGATCCCAGGTGAGCACATAAGCACCGTTGGCATCGGGCTGCAGTACACTGCCGTTGGCATCGGTAATCTGATAGTCGGTTCCCAGTTGCAGACTGCTGTCCACATATAAGAACGCATCGGCATTGAAGCTTCGCGTACCCTCGCACCAGAGGCGTACCGGCACTTCCACCTGACTGCCCTGTGTAACGGAGTAGGTCATATCGTTGTTGCTCTTCGGTCCCCAGTCGTTGAAAGCTACGATAAAGACGTTTTTATATTCCGGGTTGTCATTGCCCCATTCATCATCACTGCAACTGACAAGGGTCAGCATTCCACCGACAAGGGTCAGCATCAGTACTATTATATTCAAATAACGTTTCATATTGCGTTTTCTTTATAATGACATTAATATCTCTTATCTCCATCCGGGGTTCTGCTCCACATTACCGTCGGAGGTGGCAATCTCATAAGTAGGAATGGGATAGTAATAATCCTTGTTTGGATCGAAGGTACGGTTCTCTGCATTCTCGATAACATAGATATCTGCCTGATCGGCCACCTTCTTTCCATTGAACATACCGCCCTCACCTGTCAGTCTACTCTCAATATTCTCACGGTGCGTACTCAGGCTGTCTGCATCGTTGTACTTCAGTCCGAGCATAGCCACCGGCAGCACCTTCTCGGCGATTTTCCAGCGGATGATATCGTTGTAGCGGAGATTCTCATCGATAAACTCCACCAGACGTTCACGACGAATCTCATCCAACATGTTTAATCCGTTGGCAGACACGAAATTGTTGGTGAGCTTGACATTAAAGCCGACACGTGCACGCACCTTGTTGATGGTGGCATCCAACTGACTGTCGGAGATCGATCCATTGTACTCATAGAGAGCCTCAGCATAGGAGATGAGGATTTCCGCATAACGGATAATCATTTTATCCACCGTCTCCTTATTGGTGGTATTCCACTCACTGAGCATGAAACCTTTCTTGAGACCGTAACCGTTGCCACTCTGGTTACCGAAGGGGTTATAGCCGGCCTTGTAAGCCTCCTCATCTTTCTGATAGAAGGTAAGAGCCATACGAGGATCCCTGTTGAGGAACACATCATTGTGAGTGGTCTCCTCCACCTTCATCGCTGTCTTCTCACGTGGCAGTCCATCGGAATAGAGGATCTGGTCAATGGTCTGACGGGTCACCGTGACAGCATTCTCCATACCACGGGAGTTGTTGTGAACGATCACGGCACCGTCGCCGTTAGGACCGTAGATCTTAACAAAGACGTTCTCTTTGTTCTGTCGTCCCTCACCGTCGAAATAGAAGAGCTTCTGGAAGTCAGGATACAAGTCATGCTTACCGCTGTTGATCAGCCGCTCAGCAGCATCGATGGCCACTTTCAGATGAGACTTGGCATCGCCGGAGAGTCCGTGATATTTGATAAAGGTACCCTCATACAGCCCGATGCGTACCAACATTCCCCGGGCGGCACTCTTAGAGACCCTACCCCAGTCGGTAGAACCGCTCACATTATCGATATCAGGGAGATTCTCCTCGGCAAACATCAGATCCTCATAACATTGCTGGATGACTTGTTCACGGGGTGTACGTGCCATCTTGATGTCAGGATCACTGGTAGAGTCGAAAGCTTTCAGGACAAGCGGCACGTCACCATATTTCTTCACAAGGTCAAAGAAATGATAGGCACGGAAGAAATAAGCCTCGGCCGTCCAACGGTTTTTCTGTGCGTCGCTGAGCGGTGAGTTGTTTCCTTTCTCAATGATATTATTACATACAAAAATCTTTTTATAGGGGTCTGTCCAATTACTGGACGTGGCAGGAATGCTCCAGCTGCCACTTGAGGTAGAATTAGAAGCAGTACCAATGACATCATCGGCACGGGTGTCATGAGAGAATCCGGGTAAGTCGACATACAACTTATTACAAGCCCCCCTCAGGTCGGTCTCACTCTGCCAGAACGTATTATCAGCAAGTGTGGTCTCAGGCAACCGATCCAGTTCGCAGCCAGTCAGCGCAAATGTTCCGAAGACAACGCCTATGGCAACCATCGATTTAAATATATATTGTTTCATATCTATAACGAGTTTCATTTATAATGTTATATTCACGCCGAACGACCATGTACGGAAGAATGGATAGTAGTTACGTCCTACGTTGTTGCCTGCCTCCGGGTCGAAGACCTTCAGAATATCAGAGTGTTCCCAGATGTCATTACCGCTAACGTAGACACGTAGCTTACTGATATAGCGTCTTGGGATGGGTACGGTGTAACCCACGGTAAGGTTCTTCAGTCTCAGATAAGCCGCATTCTGCACCCACTTGTCGGAGGGCTGGAAATTGAACATATCACCATTGTAGTTATACAGACGGGGCCAGAAAGCATCGGTGTTCTCCGGTGTCCAGTAGTCGCGGTGAATGGTCCACGGCATCTGGTAAGTACGTCCGAATGGTGTGATCGCCTCTGTATCAATCAGCATCTTACGCTTTGCCACACCCTGGAACATGATGGCGACATCAAAGCCCTTCCACTGTGCGGAGAGGTTCAGACCGTAGAGATAACGTCCGTTGGTGTTACCGAGATAAACCAGATCGCCATGGTCTTCCTTTGTACCACTGCCGGCACCCACCTGATGATCGATAGAACCGTTGGCGTCGGGTAAGGTGAGATATCTCACGTCACCGGCACCGACCTTACCATCACTGAACGACTTATATCCGGGATGCTCTGCCTTATACTGTTCATATTCTTCCTTGCTGTTCCAGTAGCCGTCGGTCTTGTAACCCCAGATGGTATTCATCTCATAGCCTTCTATCAATGACATCGTTCCGGCAGTGATCACGTCAGCACCATCATATTCCACCAACTTATTCTGAGAGTCGGAGAGATTGAATGCCACCTGATACCTGAAATCGCCGATACGGTCATTCCATCGGATGTCGAAATCCCATCCCCAGGTCTTCAGCTTACCTACATTGACCGCAGGAACACCGATACCGATGGTATGCGGCAACTGGAGGTTGGAGAGCATATCATTGTTGTATTTCCAGTAATAATCAAAGGAGGTATTCAGACGGCCATTGAACAGTCCCAGATCTACACCGACATTCGTTGTCTCGATGGTTTCCCATGTCTTGTCTTTGGAGGCGAGCTGTGACTGATAGTAGCTCTTCTCTGTGATATAGACGGTTGACTGTGAGATGGTGGGGATATAATCGTACAAGCCGAGTACGGCACCGTTACCAAGCTGTCCCCATGAGGCGCGCAGCTTCAGGTTGCTCACCCAACCGGCGTTAAACCAATTCTCTTGGTTGACACGCCATGCGGCGGATACGGAGGGGAAGGCCTTCCATCGTTTCATAGGAGCCAGACGGGAAGAACCGTCGTATCGAATATTGGCCTCTAAGAGATAACGCTCTGAGAAGTTGTAGTTGACACGTCCGAAGTAAGACATCATCGACCAAGGCTCTATATTATCACTGATCTTGGTGTTTGTAGCTACGGAAGCATCGTAATAGTTGAAAGAATAGAAGTCATTGGAGTTCATGTTCGAGGCTGTAGCGTCAATCTCATCCTTACGATAGTTCTCGTAGCTGCTACCTGCCAGGAACTTGAAGTTATGCTGATTGACATCAAACTCATAGTTGACCGTAGCCTCAAACATATCATGATAGTCATTATTCTTCTGACGTACCAGTGAGTTAGGATTGTTTGTCTGCTGGCGGATAGTGGTGCCGTTCATGGCATACCAGGCCAACCAGTGCTTCTCCAAACGCTGATTGTAATAACCGGCACGACGACTGGCACTCAGATTGATACGCAGTCCCTTGACGAGATTCTTGATGGTCAGATCCCCTTTCCCGAGGAAAGACTCATAGAGTGACTCGTTGGTGCCGCCATTCTTGAGGATATCAATAGGGTTCACCTGCAAGTCACCGGAATAGGGCTGTGCATCGTAGTTGGGCGTCTCTGTCGGCTGCCACAACAGCTGACGGGCACGCGCACCGTACATCGTATTCAAGATACTGCCGGCACCGCTGGAAGGACTGTTGTTTTTCTTTGACTGATACTGTACGTTGAATCCCAGCTGGAGGTATTTGTTCAGTTCCGCGCTTACTTTCGCATGGATATTCACACGAGTGGTGTTGTTGTTTGCATACTTCAACATTCCATCCTTATAGAAATAGTTTCCACTAATAAAGTAGTTGACAGTCTTGCTACCTCCACTGATGGAGACAGAGTGGTTCGTCTGACCGGCATAGTCACGCGTACCCTCATCCACCCAGTTGGTAGCGGTAAACTGCTCCCAACGACCGTTGCTGTTGTTAGGATAGTAGTTGAAGTTTGGGTTAGCCACCCATGTCGTCTTCTCCTTATTCCACTCGTAAGAGCCACCGGCATTATAACGACCGATATTGAGCCACTGCTGCTCCTCCCACGCAGGGAGACGTTCCGGCATATTGCCAGGGGTGTTGATGGCATAATAACCGTTATACGAGATCTTCGGCTTTCCTTCCTCACCACTCTTTGTCGTTACAAGAACAACACCGGCAGCTGCGCGGGCACCATAGATAGCACAGGCAGAGGCATCCTTTAATACAGAGATACTCTCGATATCATCTGCGTTGAGAAGGGCGATATCTCCCTCCACACCATCGATGAGCACCAAGGCTGAGGTAGAGTTGACAGATGAGAAACCACGGATACGCAAGCCACTGGTCTCTGACCCCGGCTCACCACTCGAACGGAGCACTGCCACACCAGGCAGCTCTCCCTGCATAGCGCTGAGCACATCACTGGCAGGCTTACCGGCCAGCTTATCACCGTCAACGGCAGTCACCGCACCGGAAAGGTTCACGCGCTTCTGCGTACCATAACCTACGACGACAACTTCTGAAAGGGTCTTGTCATCTTCTGTCATCATAATGTTACCAGAAACCCTGGAAACAGCCAACTCACGGGTGACATAACCGACATACGAGAAAGTAACATTAGCACTCTGGCGCACACTGAGAACGAACTTCCCATCGATGTCCGTCACGGTACCGTTGGATGTGCCTTTCTCAACTACACTTACACCTATCATAGGTTCGTTAGTGCCTGCATCAAGCACCGTTCCGCTGATGGTACGAGTTCCTTGAGCGAAGGCTCCCACATCAAAAAGGAAAAACAGACATCCGACAAGCATCAGTCGTGTGATTTTCCATGAAACAGTTTTCATTCGCATAATTATATAATTAGGTTTGTTAGTAATTATTTATTGCAAATTTATTTATAATAAGAGGTATTTATTTCTCCATCAAGATACAAATATAGGTTTCTTATTGTTGACAAAGATCATCTGTGTCTGAGATAAAATGATTATCTGAAAATAATGGCTCGGTAGCTTTCATCAAGCTTCTCACTTCAAACCCATACTTATAATATACTCCTGCTGCGGCTCGCAGTTCTCGAAACGACTGTTCTCTACAAACCGCAACAGCAAGCGGCGTGCCAGCTCCTGACTGGGGCGTGCCTCACGCACCTCCTTATAGGTGGCGCGCGGTGCCTCGGCATATTTCACAACGACACTGTCCCACTGCTCAGGTCTTGAGAAACCCATCATACAAGAGCCGTCCACCTTCTTGTAAGGCCAGAAGGTGTAACCGATATTTTCACCTTTCATCACCTTGACAAAACGCGTCTGCCACTCCATCGTGTTATGCCCGATCTCTCCCATATACATCGGCAGTCCTGTCTTATTACGGAAATCGATATAATCCTTAATGGCGGCAGCCGTAGGCTCATTGCCATAACGATGACAGGTGTACATGATATTATGATCAAATGTCCAATCGGTAAACATATAGAAATCACTGTTCCAACGGGCTCCTCCGAGAAGGATTACATGATTATTGTCCACTTTACGGATAGCCTTGACAGCACGTTTGTACAAAGGCTCAAGCTTACTGTTGAGCGACTCTTTGTTCTCAAAATAATGAGCGATAGGCTCATTCATCAACTCATAGCCGAGGATCACCGGCTCGTCCTTATAATGAGCAGCTATCCGCTGCCAGATGTCACAGAACAGCTGCTGACTCGCCTCACTCTCAAAGAGCCACGGATAACCGTAGCTGTCATCGATATTGTCACCCGTCTGACCACCGGGGCAGTCATGCATGTCAAGAATGAGATACAAATGGTTGTCACGACACCACTCCACCACAGAGTCCACACGGCTGAAACCATCCTGACATACGGTCAACCCCATATAGTCCTCATCCGTAAAGAGCTTATAGTGAAAGGGCAAACGGATTGTATTGGCTCCCTGCTCGCGGATAAAAGCAATATCCTTGCGGGTGATATAACTGTCTTTGAACTTTCGCCAGAAGTCGGCGGCAAAGTCAGGACCAGCCATCTCCTTGATCATCAGATCGATCATCCCTGCTGAGTTAGTCTTGCTAAATCCAAACATATACCCCTCGGGATTCAACCAGTTACCGAGGTTTGTTCCCTGGATATACAACCTCCTGCCATCTGGCTGTATAAGATCCTTTCCCTTCACCTGCACAAAACCATTTCCTGCATACGACGTCAAGGTTAGCAGCAATAAGATATAAGTACACCAATAATTATTCTTTCTTACCATATATATAAAACATTCATGATTCTCCTCCCCACTTTTTTCGTTATCCATGAACAATCTTTTACCTTTATCTACCTAATCATTTAAATAACCAAATTATGTCTAACCTAAAAAAACTACTGCAAAGGTAAGGCAAAGCAAAACATATTATTCCATCATATAGATGGAAATATGGACTGTTTTAAAGAGTCAAAAATATAAATACCAATATTCCAACTGTTTACGTCTAAATAGAAGTTGAACCAATATGGATGATACTTATCAATAATATGAATAATTTTTTATTAAATAAGAAAAAAAACCAGACTCTCTTTGTGGGTATATAAAAAAAAACTACCTTTGCGAATGAATAATACCTATGTCTATGCAACGAATAATCCTTACCATCATAGCATCCTTTCTTTTCAATAACATCCATGCGACAGAAAAGGTGAACCTGGACTCTTTATATCATGTATTGGATGCGGCCATCGACTCGGCGGAGATCTTCCTCCAACAGAAGACGCAACGGATAGAGGCTTTCAAAACGGAATTTCTCTCTGCAAAGACAGATCTTGAAAGATACCATGCGGCAAAGAAGATTTATACGGAATATATCCCTTTTGAAAACGACTCCGCCATCACTTACCAATACCTTTGCATGGACCTGGCAAAGAGAAACGGCAGGGACGACTTAATGGCAGTCGCTACCATTGACCTCGCCAAACAACTGTCAAACACGGGATTCTACGATGAGGCACGCACGCATCTGAAAGAGGTTCCGGAGAAATATCTCAAAGGGGAACTGATGATAGAATATCTGCAAGGGATGAACAATCTGTATGGGGAGATGAGCTACTACTCCCATGATCCAAGACTGAAAAACGACTTCCATCAAAAAGCAAAAAGCCTGAGAACCACCCTGTTAGAGAAACTCGACACGACCTCCGTCGCTTGGCTGAATCTCAATACGATACTGCTTAACAATGCCGATAAGACTGAAGAGGCACTGAGATGCTGTGATAAATGGATGGAGGCCTGCGCACCCGGCACCCGCGACTATGCGATCATGGCCTACTACCGTTCGGAAATCTACCGAAAGAACAACGATGTGGAGATGCAACGCTACTGGCTGATACTATCGGCCTTGACAGATATCCGTAACGCCATTATGGATCAAGGCTCGCTTTGGAGCCTCGCTAACTCGCTGATCAGCGAGGGTCAGGATGTGGAGCGCGCCCACCGATATATTGACTTCTCATGGAAATGTATCACACGCTTCTCCACCCACATGCGCTCCTGGTTGGTGGCTCCTGTGGTAACACGTATCAATGATGAGTATAAACGACAACTGCAGACTGCCAACGACAACCTTTGGTGGGCCATCGGGCTCATCAGCCTGCTCTCTCTGTGTATGTTGCTGATATTGCTGTATATCATCAAGAAACGGCGGCAACTGGCCAGAGCTCGTAACGAGCTGAATTCTCTCAACGATCAGCTGGCTGTAAAAAATCAACAGCTGCAGGAGAACAACACACTGCTGTCGGATGCCAACAAACTGCTCTCTGACACTAACGAGCAACTGCGTAACGCCATCATCCACCTCAATGACTCTACCAGGGTGAAAGATGAATATATCGGGAAATTCCTCACAATATGCTCCGACTATATCAACAAACTGGATAACTACCGCATCAAAGTGAACCGCAAACTGAAAGCCAACCAGTATAACGACCTGCTGCGCATGACTTCCTCGGAACATCTCAAGGAAGATGAGCTAAAAGAACTGTTGGAGAATTTCGACACGGTATTCCTGCACCTTTTCCCTTCTTTTATCGAAGATTTCAATGCCCTGCTGCGTAAAGAGGAAGCTATCGTCCCCCCTGACAGATACTCCCTGAATACTGACCTGCGTATCTTCGCACTGATACGTCTGGGTATCGATGAGAGTTCAAAGATTGCTGAGTTCCTGCATTATTCCCCCAACTCCATCTATGCTTATCGCGCACGTATCAAAAACAAAGCCGCCGGCAACCGCGACGACTTCGAACGGATGGTCAAGGAAATTGGTATGCAGCAGTAAAGTGAAGAATTTTGATTACTCTTCGTATAGTGCCTGGATGCGTTTGCAATAAGCCATTACCACATCCAGCATATCATTGGGAAGATAGGCGAAAGCCTGCTCTACCAACTCCTCCGGAATCTCATAAAAAGCCTCTGCCAGCGTGCCGGTGATGGCTGCCTTCGTATCGGTATCACCATCAGCAAGGACAGCGATACGGATAGCGTCCTCAAAACTTTCCGACTCCAAGAAACAACGGATAGCCATAGGTACTGTCTCCATACAGGTGGCATCAAAGTGATTCTGCGCACCTATCTTATAGATATCCCGCAACGGTGGTATCTCATAATGCCACAGCTTCTCCACCTTCCGCTCTACACCATCCCGCGTGATACGACAGGTGCGCAGCCAGTATGTAAGCATAGCGATGCACTCGGCCCCTTTGATACCTTCGGGATGGTTATGGGTGGGAGCCGCTGTCTTATGGGCTTCCTCCTTCACTTCATTATAATCATCAAACAGCCATGCCACAGGACTGACGCGCATGGCTGAACCATTGCCGAAAGATCCATAGGGCTGAGGACTGTTGGAGAAGACCCATTGGGCGAACCTTCCGCCATAGCCCCCCATGGGGTTGGGATATTTCCTGCACCAATGCAGCAGACTCTCCTTATAGTCCTTACCATTCAAGATCGCATCCGCAATGGCGATGGTACATATCGTATCATCGGTATAAGAACAGTCGGGGGTGAACAACTCAAAATTCGCCGTTGGCGGCTCTGAGAACTCAAAGCGCGAACCCACAATATCTCCTATGATAGCTCCCAACATAATCTAATATCTTTATTATGCAAAGATACGAAAAGTCGAGAGAAAAGCCAAATTATTTTGAGCTTTTCCGAGACAGAGTATCTTCGGCGAAGCCAAAGATAAAGTCTTATCTCGATAATTGCAATAGAAAATAAAAAAACAATGGAGAAGAGACATCTGAGTGTCCTTAATTCTTCACTTTCATTTTTATTTCACCATCTACAATTCGACCAAAACTGGTTATTCCTTCGACACGGATGGTGTATTGGGTAGGCAGGTCGGCACTGAAGAAACTGACATTTAATGGTGTGTCCTTATCCATTCTCAAGTATGGATTCCAATAAATTGTGCGCCGCATGTCGGGTTGCATCTGGGAAGGTTTCTCACCAGGAGCGTAACGGGGGAAATAACACTCTACAGGAGACTGATAGCCAGTAAGACGTACCGGTTTATTATTAAAGATATTGTCTGTGGTTCGGTTCAAGCCGTTACGTGTAGTTATGTTGAGGACCCCTTTAGCATCCGGATCCAGCACCCATGCCTTGGAACCTAAATAAAGGTCAACACGGTCGATGTCCTCCAGTTCAAAATCATTGAAGGTAAGGTCGGGGATATGCATACCGTTGACGTAGAGTTTCACTTTAGGACCGTTATCACCCCCGGGTGCCTGACCGAACTGATGACACAGCATCTTGTCAACACCTGATGTGGCGAGCATAGGATCTGCCATGATCGCACCACTGGCATAATCCACCGAGAGCATGTTCGTACATAACAAAAGGAAACCTAAATTAGGGTACTTTCCCTCTTCAATCGCCTTACGGTCGAGTGACAGCGTGGTATTGTCCAACAAATCCGATGTCCCTCTATGACCTTTCACCACTACTTCTTGTAAGAGATGACTCTCCTTGGCATACATTTCCAGCAGTTCTTCATCAACATCCACCCATGGCAGCATCTTAGCGGAACCCTTCACCAGATCAACATTGGGAGTATAGGGTGCGTGCTGTTTATCTAATTCCACCAAGCAACGACGGTTCTTCTGACGCGTAGCATAGACGAAAGCATCAGCATCACTGGGGTAATTCAATCCATGAAACTCGAAATGCCCTGTGGAATCGGTAGTTGCAGTATCAATGTATTTCAATTTCGTAATGGCAAGCACCACTTGGGCTTCTCCTACAGGTTTATTGCTGAACACATTCCACACTCTTCCGGTGATACTCTGCTCATGCTCTTTCTCTACAGAAGGTTTGGAATAATTTCCCTGCAACACAGCATCCAGATCATAGCGCCGCCAGCCATTAACCATCATCAGCAAATCAAGTTTGTCCGTTTGATACACTGGCTGGAAATACTCATCCAGCGGACCGTTAACCCCTGGAAGGTCGGATGCCAACAGCAACTGACTCCAGAGCGAGGGCGAACGATGGTTGCAAGTAAACGAATCGTCGGTCACGGAAAGCGAGAGGAAGGCCCCACCTCCATGCCGGCACGTTCGTTGGTTGTCGTCAAGATGTGAAGGTTATTGCAGGCTACGCATAATGGTAGCATGACCAATTTGTTCTCCCTTCACAACCTTTTCCAATACCTTATCATAACTGCTGTAGCCCTGTTCAAACCACCAGGCAATATCAGGAGCGATCTGGTAGTTGTCGGGGTTGATGAATAGGTACTCCTTGTATTTATCATCGTTGATGGAATATTCCAACTGGAAAATCTTATATCCGATCTTCACATTCTCCATTACCGCACTTATCGCTCTTCCATCCCAGGTCAAGCCATATTGATCAGCCATTTTCAACGTTTCTTCAGACAATGGTTGAAGGGTCACCCTGGTTATCTCAGACTTCATGTTCCCATCAGCATCTATCGAATGATGATAGTTTATCCCCATACCGTAGCGTGGCTCATGTCTCAGATTGTAGCAGGCGAGTTTCGCTGCCTTCTTCAACGACTTCACCTCACCCATCTCTTCAAACGACAGTATTCTTACGTCCGCATTCTCGCACTTGGTGAGATTTGCCGCCAAGTTGGATATATTCGACCAATAAGATGTCAGAGGAGTGCCAATATTACACAACGAACCGAAAAATGACATCTCGGTTCTGGATGTCTGCGCACTTATCTGCAAACAGCATGATAATGCAACTATGAAAAGATATTTTCTCATGATATTTGATAATTTAGTTTAACCATTAATTGATTGCAAATATAAGTTTTTTTTTAATAATGACAACAGAAGATGAGATATTTTATGTATTATTATCCGTTATCTATGTCCTCTCCTATAATATACTCCAAACAGAGGACTATTTCCTCTTCACCTTTACATAACTCACAGGAAACTGTTGTTTTATGCCATTGGGATCTGTTGATACTCTCTTCCGATGCTCTGACGTCTTGAAAGACGCTGGTATGCCGCCCGGATATACCTTGTCAAGACTCTTCAAATACTCCTTCTCGTCGAAGTCACGCCAGTATTTGCAATCTAATGAATAATCCGCACCGTTATAAGTGAAGTCGAAAGAGAACTTGACTTTTACTGGGGCATCGCTGAGCAGTTTCCATTTCACATTCCTGATATTCTCAACGAATTTCTTATCGTTGATATTCTTGTCAATTACCACATATACATCTAGGATTTGGAAAGTAGTGTACTTTTTATCGTAGATATTGTCAATCAAAAAATTAGTACTTAAGCTTTCCTTATCCGACCATCTGTAATGACTTCTTCCCTTCTCTTGGTTCTGCACACGGTACTTCCAGTACTTATAGGAGGAAATATGCTTGATCTCTTTTTCGTCAAGTGGAGTGATATCCTTGGAACGCTTGATGATACGTACACTGTTTCTTGTCTGTTCACGGATCTTCTCCTCGTCTCCATAAGTATATTTCGTATTTCTATCACCAGTAGTGGCTCGAAGCCCCAGATTAATGCCATATTTGTCGAACTCATCATCCATGATCTTGCGTACCTGACGGTCACTCTTCACATCACCTGCATTCTTCTGGGTGGCACACGATGTCAGTATTATAAGACTGACAATAAATAACAGTTGTTTCATAATTATATTGTATTAAAACCACCATATCTGTTTCCCTTTTTCAAGAGTGAAAATTCGCTCCTCTTTTCCTTTTGTCTCATCACATAGTAGAAGAAGGGCATTCACAGGAATTTTATTAAATTCCAGTTCACCCATGGTCAAAGCATCCTTTTCTTCAATCATATTCCATCCGTCATTTGCCCAATAATATAAGGAGTAATGGTCTCCTCGCTCTATAAAGTTTCCATCGGAGCGAGGAAATACCATTATATATGAAAGTTTTGTGGGGTGTTCTAATTCAATGATAATATATTTTCCAACAATCCCAGACAGGTTGCAGGAGGACAGTAAATTGCCGTCAAACAGCGTTTTCTGCCTTCCACGAGCCTCTCCCTTTTGGGTATGAACAGCTACCGGATGTAATTCATTACCCACAGGGTCATAGATTTTAATCTCTGCTGTAAGAGATGTTCTGTCTGTTGAACACACATATTTAAGATACCTGTACTCTTTGTTCGTTCTAACAGGCAGTGTACTAAAACTCTTATCGCCTATATCTGTAATTTTGCCAATCAGAATGGAATCTTTGAAAGAAATGTCATTAGATGCGAGAAATGAGCCACCTATGATTTCATGTTTGTTTGACCTGGTGCTTTTTGATTCTGGATACTTTCTGAAAAGAACAGCCTTTGTCAAGCGTGTTGCATTTGTACTCAACTCTTGTATATGCCCATCGTCAGTAATGATAAAAGGATTGCTTGCTCCTATGAAATCCCCATTAGATCCGTAGATAAATGGAAGATATGCCACACCTCTACCTAATTTGGAGAAGGTAGCATTTCCGTCTTCATTTTTAGCGAACCAGACAGGAATCCAGTCTTGATTGTCAAACACAGCGAGGAATATCCATTTTCTGGACAACACCTCACTGTCCTCATTCAGTCCGATAACGACATCCGAGGTTTTTACGTATTCACTTGTCACATCTATAAAACCAGTTTGCTTAAACAGTTCTGGAACGGATTCTTCCTTCTCCGAGGAAATCTCTGCCAAATCTTCGTTGCCTTGGTAGGAGTTTCTGAATACCTTGGCTATTTTCTTTTCCGAAGCATTGTTGAAGTGCGCACCTGCTTCTTCGCCGGCTCCTAAGGGAATAGCAGTGTTATCGTTTATGAATATGACACTCCACGAATGTCCCATAGACCGGTTAGCCCATTGTGGAACGAAATCTATGGTTGCCGGAATGCCCAATGACCGCAATTGAGCTGTGCTGAAGCATGCCGCGTCTTTACAATTACCTACGTGCATTTCCGGAAGCATGTCCAAGGGTATGTCAGGTCTCGGATATTTGGGTGTGTATATGGATATGGGAAGTTTCTTCCGTAACTCGGAATATATGCCCAATTTATAAAACCTGTTATCCTGACAACCGTAGAGTTGTTCTGTTGGATATTCGTACATACTCTTGAATCTGTCACGCCAGTTGCTGATCGGTTCTTCGCCTATTCTGTATGGCAAAACATATTTGCAAAACAAATCGAAGCTTACATCTTTTGCCCATGGATTATTCCAAGATTCAAAAGCAGATTCGATATTAGAGATTAAATAATTAGCCGTAACCGTCTCAATATCATATTGAGGTTCGGCTTTATGCATAAAGTTCTTATGTCTTAATTGAACATCTTCATAAAAAGCTCTGTAGTCGCGTGTGTTAAGATTCGGGGTCACGCTCATAAAACTATCCACCTCTGTGATATAATGATTTATGACGGGACTTACTTGACAAAATTTCCCATCCATGTTCTCAATCAAGAAACATGCTGCCTTATATTTTAGCTCATTATCCTTAAAATGGTCAAGAACTCTTTGAAGATTCTTAGCGTTTGATCCTGCCCGCTTGAGTGCCCTGTCAATCCTTTCTTGATTATCATTATCGGATGGACATGAGAAAACAGGGATAGTATAAACCAGAAATACAATTATAATACTAAATACATATTTCATCATTAACGCAATAAATAATTCGGTGAAATCCGAGTTTAGTAGGTAATTGTAATAAATCCATGAAAGGATATGTTCCCCGAAGTCAATATTATCTCATATTCTCCTGAAGGAAGGGAAGGAATGAGAACAAGACTTTCGATGGAATATACAGTCGTTTCATAAACCACATCCTCAGATGTTGCCAATTGTAGTGCATAATCGGGATGGGATGTTTTAAAGTGCAGTACTAAATTTGAATAGGTGACATGAGGTGGTCTTATAGGTGTTCGAGGGATGCTATGGTTGTTGTTAAAAGGATCCTCAATGGTAACCTCTAACTCAATCTCCTGCTCTTCCTCCTCCAATACATCTGCGTTAATGCTTGCACAAACACAAAACATCAAAAAATACAGTAATTCAATTCTTTTCATTTTGCTTTCTTTTTTGATTGCAAAAGTAAAAAGAATATAATTGTCAAGTAAAGGAAACACCCAATTATTATTTAACGGGTTTTTAACAAGGCATGTAAGTAGTTGATAATAAGGTATTAAGAAATACCCTTAATTCTGCTATCGAATTCCCTTGCCCCTCCTTCTACATTAAAGATTTTGGTATGCAGTCGCTTCTTCTGCATGGATAGGCTGGCAGAACTCATGGACATCAAGTTACATATTTCTGACATTTGGAAATGCGTTCTTACCAACATGCAAATGTTATATTCTTGTTCCTTTAGCGTTTGACGACTGTTGACGATGGCATAGAATGACGGTATTTCCTTATCTATGAGATTACTCAATTCTTCCCAGTCATTAGCCGTAGGCAGTTCCCTTCCTTTAGAGGCTACCGCATGGAACCTCCTGCAAATGTCGGCTTCTGCAAACACAATGTCCACGGTGAATATATTGCCATGTTTTTCCTCGTAATTCCTAATGCGAGTCTTAAGAGTTTCGATATATTCTGTTTTCTCTTTTATAATTTGGTCATACATCATTTCTTCCATCTCTAAAAGTTCTTTTTGCGCTGCTACCAGTTCTTCCTTATCATTCTCGTATTGCTCTAATTGTTTCTTTTGATGGCTCCGGTATCTGAACCATGCATAAACTGCCGATAAAACAAGTAATAGGATAATGAATGCGGAAATCAATAGGTATTGTCTCGTCCGACCTGCTTTCTTTTCCATCCTAACAGCAAGTTCCTGGTTCCTGCCATATTGATATAAGGAATTGATGTTCATGAGAATGTCTCTCGAATTGTGTACAAAAACCGTATCGTCAAGTGCGAAACACAACTGAGCATACTTTGCGATGGAGTCGGTATTCCCCTTCTTCTTAAACAGTTGAAGCAGGGCATTGTGTGCGGCAAGTTGGATGTTGGTGCTTTTCCCGTGCTTTATGGCTCTCCTAATGGTCAATTCAGCGGAGTCTAATTTGTTGACAGCCATATAATATCTCCCCTTGGTGACGTAGTGCATCTCCTTGCCGGGTATGATATTCTTATTCTCGTCGAAGAAACTGCATGTCTCATACATATCCATGTTCCTCTTTGCCTGTTCATATTCACCCTTAGCAACGAGATGATAAATAGTAAGTCCAAGCGTGATGAGGGCATCGTCATCCTTTCCGACAGACTTGAATCGCCGGTAGGTGTCCTCAAAGAGTCTTAGTGATTTTTCATCTTGATGAAGTAAACCATAATCACACGCTATCTGCTCTCTAAATATCAGTGCTGTAACGGTGTCGTTGTCCAGTTCAGCAAAATGGCATGCTCTATCGTTGTAATAGAGGGCTCTTTCTGGCATAAATTCTTTGTGAAAAAGCTCTGCTATCTGGCCATTTATTCTACAAAGCAACCCATAGTCGCAGTCTCTACTTGTTGTATCCGCCTTTTCAATAGCATCTTGATAGCATTGTAACGCCATAGGAGCTTCTTTCATGTCACGGTACATACACCCTAAGACATAATGAGCCAGCATCTTGTCATTGTTACTACCATGCCGGTCGAAATACTTTACCAACAACTTGCCAACACTATCAGTAGTAAAAGGGATATAATCCTGATTCTGCTTTTGTGCTTGCTGAAGCAAATATTTCATTTGTTTCTGATCACTAATACCAGTACAACTGCCAATAATAAAAAGAAATAATACGACAAAGAAAAGTTTCATGGATATTAACATAATATCAAAGAAACTACATCGTGAATTGTTTAAGTCGAATCCCAACTTGTCTGTAATAGTTTTAAGCATATCGTTCGTTTTCTGCGAACAAAGATAACGAATACTATCGATAAATACAACTGTTCTGTTTTGGTTTTTGTTTTTTTAAGATAATGAGGATGGCAGGTAACCACTCAGCACCCCTTATGAAGGGAATGCCCTATACCGTTGGAAGTCGGCGTTAATAATTCATAAACTTGCTTTTCCCCATTTTCTGCATTTCTTTCAGTTTTAGTACGACAAGCATCGTGCACCTGCCGGCTGCTTATAGCTTACGCCGTGGAAAACAGAACACCTCCTGCGTCATCAATAATCTTTTCGGTGTCAAACATTGGCATCAGACGGGCATTCAGCAGCGAGAGCCGTTTTTGCGTTTCTGCTGATTTTGGAATTGCCGTTAAAGGATGTGAACAGCGATTTTTGCCATTCCAAAAAGATGCCTATCTTTGCCTCAGGAATGGCAAGTCCTTGTACAGATATCGACGATGTGTTGCGCCAGATAAACCAACGTCTGCGTAAACTGGAGAAGTCCGACTCCGAGAAGAATGAGGAGAAGAGTATCTCAACGAGCTGGACACCGGGCAGGACTGGTCACGCAGATTCATCCATCTGATAACACATG
>FLNV01001616.1_pt1 | contig 35556 bp, 27 predicted proteins | sample 1140351 | NCBI WGS metagenome assembly FLNV01 (sample SAMEA3878207, study PRJEB12797) | bioreactor metagenome | biome: Moose rumen | place: Sweden | collected 2011-10
TCGGCGGAATTGGTCCAGCCCGTGGCGCCGAGGACAAACGACAGGTTTTTCTCCACCGTGCGGTCGGAGAGGAGCTGGAAGTCCTGAAACACGATGCCGATTTTGCGGCGCAGGTAGGGGATGTCCTTCTTGCGCAGCTTGGTCAGGTCGTAGCCGGCCACACGCACGATGCCGTCGCGGGCGGGCAGTTCGCCGTACAAAGTCTTTAACAATGAGGATTTTCCGCTGCCTGTGCGCCCGATGAGGTAGATGAACTCGCCCTTGTGGAGCGTCAGGTTGACGTTCGAAAGACAAGGTTCTCCCGTTGGAAAATCGAGGCGTTCTTTATTTCAATGATTGGTTCCGACATGTTCGTTTGTGTATTGATTCGTTTTTATTGTCACAAAACCTGCAAAACCCTCAAAACCTTTTCTTGGCAGGGGAAAGCGGCCAACCGGCCCGCTTCCCTGGCGGCAACGCGGTTGCGTGCCGCCACACGTTTTTCTTTGAGATAGTTTTGCATTGTTTTGTGGGTTTTGTGAATTAATTACCAGCTTCCACTAGCTCCTCCTCCGCCGAATCCACCACCGCCGAAGCCGCCGAAGCCTCCACCTCCGCCAGAGCTTCCGCCAAAACCGCCTCCGCCGAAGCCGCCCATCGGAATCCAGATGGTGCGCATTCCGCCGCCGGAATAGGACTGGCCTCCGCTGTTGGAAAACTTGACAAAGATAATGATAATGGCGATGATGAAAAGCAGGACGAGCCAACCTGGGATGCCGTCGTCGTTGGCGTATTCGTCTTGGGTGAACTTGCCCGAGCAGAGGTCCATCATCACGTTGATGGCGTTGTCGATGCCCGTGTAGTAGTCGTTTTCCTTGAAGGCCGGAATCATCTCCCTTTCGATGATGAGCTTGGCCGTGGCGTCGGTGACGTATTCCTCGATGCCGTAGCCCGTGCTGATGTTCACCTTGCCGCTCTCGCTGCCTTTCTTGGGCTTGACGAGGATGACCGCGCCATTGTTCTTGCCCTGTTGTCCTACACCCCAACTGTGTCCGATTTGGGTGGCGTATTGCTCGATGCTGTAGCCTTGCAGGTCATCGACGAGGAGGACGAGAAACTGGGTGGAAGTCGAGTCGTTGTAGGCCACGAGCTTGTGTTCCAACACATCGACTTGATGGGCCGTGAGTGTGTTCGTGTAGTCGTTCACCAAGCGTGGCGGATCGGGTGGTGAGGGTAGTTGCGCCTTCAGTGCCGAACCAAATGCCAACAGGACGAAAAGCAAACCTAATAATGATATAAGTCGCTGTTTGTTAGTTGTTTTCGTAGGATATGTCGTCGGGGATTTCATTGATGTCGTCGGATTGGTAGGGGAAATAGGTTTTCAGTTTCTCGCCGCAGCGCATGATGCCTTGTTCCAAACCGTCGGCGAAGCGGCCTTCCTTGAAGTGGCTGAGCATCAGGTCTTTCATGTCGTTCCAAAAGTCGGCTTCCACGACCTTGTTGATGCCTTCGTCGCCAACGATGGCGAACTTGTGGTCTTTCACGGCAAGGTAGATGAGCACGCCGTTGCGCAGTTTCGTCTTGTTGAGCCTGAGCATGTTGAAGACGAACAGGCAGCGTTCCTCCACGTCGCCTTTGCAGTGGTTCTCGATGCGCACCTTGATTTCGCCCGAGGTGTTCAGCTCGGCCTGCTTGATGGCCTCCACGATGCGGCGGTCTTCCTCGCGGTTCAGTATGGTGATGGCGTTGGGCATAGCGTTTCTTTTGAGTGCAAAGATAGTCATTTTCTGTAATTTCCAATCCAAAAGGATGATGTAATGATGTATTTGAGATAATAATCTTTGTATCTTTGTGGTCAAGAAAAATAATTTCAATATTCTTAATATTATGAAAATCAAACCTTTAATTCTTTCGATTCTGCTGATGGGCGCGTTCAGCCTGACCGCCCAAGAGGAGGCGCGGATGCTGCGCTTCCCGACCATCCACGGCGACGATGTGGTGTTCAGCTATGGCGGCGACCTTTACTCCGTCAATATCAACGGCGGCGTCGCCCACAAAATCACCAACGACCCGATGGGCTACGAAATGTTCGCGCGTTTTTCGCCCGACGGCAAACACTTGGCGTTCACGGCGCAATATGACGGCAACACAGAGGTTTACGTCATGCCTTATCCCGAATGCGGCACGCCCATGCGCCTCACCTACACGCCCACCCTAGGCCGTGACGACATCAGCGACCGCATGGGACCGAACAACATCGTCATGGCGTGGAAAGACAACGAGAACATCGTCTTCCGCTCGCGCAAGGAGAGCTGGGACGACTTCGTCGGTCAGCTTTTCGTCGCCAACATCAACGGCGGCTTGGCCGAGCAACTGCCTCTGCCCGAAGGCGGCTGGATCTCGTATTCGCCTGACGGAAAGCAGATTGCCTACAACCGCGTGATGCGCGAGTTCCGCACATGGAAATACTATCGCGGCGGCATGGCCGACGACGTGTGGGTTTACGACTTCAAGTCGAAGAAAATCGAAAACGTCACCAACAACAACGCACAGGACATCTTCCCGATGTGGGTCGGCAACAAGATCTATTTCTGCTCCGACCGCGATCGCACGATGAACCTGTTTTGCTACGACCGCGCCACGAAACAGACCACCAAGGTGACCGACTACACCTATTATGACATCAAGTGGCCTTCGCTCGGCGACAACGACATCGTTTATGAAAACGGCGGCCAGCTGTTCCGCTACAACCTGAAGGACGGCAAGGTCTATCCCATCCCCGTGCAGATGGCCAACGACAACCGCTCGACCCGCGACAAGTATGTGGATGCCAGCAAGTTCATCAACACGAGCAGCATTTCGCCCGACGGTAAAAGGGTGGCCTTCGGCGCTCGCGGCGACGTGTGGACGGTGCCGGTCAAGTCGGGCATCACGCGCAACCTGACCCAAAGCGACAACGCCCACGACCGCAACGTGGCTTGGTCGCCCGACGGCAAATACATCGCCTACATCAGCGACCGCACGGGCGAGGACGAGGTCTATATCCAAGCCCAAGACGGCAAGGAAGATGCCATCCAACTGACCTCTGATTCAGACACTTACAAATACGGACCCACTTGGTCGCCCGACAGCAAGAAGATCCTGTGGTACGACAAGATGAATCGCATCAACATGGTGGATGTCGCCTCGAAGAAAGTCACAATGGTGGCACAGAGCAAGGCCGGCGAGATGGGCGATTTCGCTTGGTCGCCCGACAGCCGCTGGATCGCCTACGCGATGCCGAGTACGTTCTCTGTCAGTCAAATCCATGTTTATAACATTGATTCCCAGAAAGATGAAACGGTGACCGATGCTTGGTACAACGCTTCGTCGCCCGCCTTCGACAAGAACGGCAAGTACCTCTATTTCACTTCCGAGCGCGATTTTCGTCCGACCTATGGCTGGTTGGAGTGGAACCACGTCTATACCGACATGACACGCATCTATCTCGTTACCTTGCAGAAAGATACGCCATCGCCTTTCCTCACGGAGAACGACGAGGTGAAGGCAGAAGGCGAGGCCAAGGAAGGCCCTTCGACAGGCTCAGGGACCATGGATGGAAAAGGTGGCAAAGGCAAGCCCGAAGGCCCGAAAGGCGACAAGCCCGAAGGCAAGAAGGAAGCCAAAACGGTGAAAATCGATTTCGAAGGCATCGCGAACAGGGTGGTGGCCTTGCCCGTCAACGCGGGACGTTACTGGAATCTTACGGGCGTTGAGGACGGTCTGTATTATGTGGCTGCCGGTCGCAACGGCGGCGGCCTCGGCTACTTCGACGCCAAGGGCAAGAAATGCACCTCCATCGGTGGCGGCATGGGCTACGAACTCTCCGCCGACGGCACCAAGATGCTCATGCGCGAAGGCCGTAGCTTCAAAGTCGTCAACGCGCCCAAAGGCCCGATGCCGACTGGCGGAGGCGGCAAGCCCGGTGAAGCAGGCAAGGGTGATGAGACCATCGACCTCTCGAACATGAAGAAATGGGTGGACTTGCGCACCGAGTGGACACAAATCTACAACGAGGCCTGGCGGCAGATGCGCGACTTCTTCTATGCGCCCAACATGCACGGCGTGGACTGGCCCGCGATGAAGGAGAAGTACGGCAAGCTGTTGCCCTATTGCGCCGACCGCAACGACGTGAACTACCTCATCGGCGAACTGATTGGCGAAATCAACATCGGTCATGCCTATGTTGGCAACGGTGACCGCGTGATGCCCGAGCGCATTCCGATGGGTATGTTGGGCTGCCGCATCCATCGCGACAAGTCGGGTTACTATCAGATTGACAAGATCTTGAAGGGCGAGAACTGGAACGAGAAAACCCGCTCGCCGCTGACCGAAGTCGGTGTGAACGCCAAGGAAGGCGACTACATCATCGCCATCGACGGACAAAGCACCAAGGACATGAACGACATGTATGCAGCCCTCATCGGCAAGGCCGACAAGGCGGTGCTGCTCACCCTCAACGGCAAGGCCTCCGAAAGCGGTGCCCGCGACGTGGTGGTGAAGCCCATCGCCGACGAGACGGGATTGTATTACTACAACTGGGTGCAAGGCAACGTGGAGAAGGTGAGCAAGGCCACAAACGGGCAGGTGGGATATATCCACATCCCCGACATGGGCGTGGAAGGCCTGAACGAGTTCGCCAAATATTTCTATCCGCAATTGGACAAGAAAGCCCTCATCATCGACGACCGTGGCAACGGCGGCGGCAACGTCAGCCCGATGATTGTGGAACGCCTGCGTCGCGAGCTTTCGATGTACGACATGATGCGCAACAACGAACCTGAGACCAAGCCCACGAAGATGATGCTTGGGCCTAAAGTGCTGTTGTTCAACAAGTATTCAGCTTCCGACGGCGACTTGTTCCCCTATCAGTTCAAGAAGCACAAGATCGGCACCACGGTCGGTATGCGCTCGTGGGGCGGTGTGGTCGGCATCCGTGGCAGCCTGCCTTTCATCGACGGCGGCTCGCTGACCCGTCCCGAGTTCGCACCTTTCGACGAAAACGGCAACTGGGTCATCGAGGGTTATGGCGTTGACCCTGATGTGGTTATCGACAACGACCCCGCCCGCGAGTTTGAAGGCATCGACGACCAGCTCAACAAGGCCATCGAAATCATCCTTGAGCAGATGAAGGACTATCCCGACATCCCCGCCATTCCCGCTTGGCCTGACAAGACGAAGTGAGGATAACGAAAAAGCCCATCGGATTTCCGATGGGCTTTTTTCAATTCGTTTAATTCGCAAAATTCGCCGTTATTTCTTGGCGGCTTTCTTTGCAGGTGCCTTCTTTGCAGGTGCTTTCTTCACCTCTCCTTTCGGCGCGTTCTTCAGGATGTCGCACATGAAGTCCCAGAACATCTGGACAGTGGCGATTTCGCAACGCTCGTCCGGCGAGTGAACGCCGCGCAGGGTGGGACCGAAACTGATCATGTCCATGCCTGGAATCTTGTCGCCGATGAGTCCGCACTCCAATCCGGCGTGGATGGCGCGTACCTTCGGGTCTTTCTTGAAGCGTTTCTTGTAGCACTTCACTGCGATGTCGAGGATGGCGCTGTTGGGGTTGGGCGCCCAGCCCGGATAGCCGTCGGTGTGTTCCACGTCGGCGTCGGCGAGGCTCCACACGGCTTCCACCATGTCGGCGATGTCTTGCTTCGACGACTCGATGCTGCTGCGCTGCGAGGTCTGGATGAAGAAATAGCCTTCCTTCTTCTTGCACGAGGCAAGGTTGGTCGAGGTCTCCACGAAGTTCGGGATGGTCTGCGACATGGCAATCACGCCGTGAGGACAGGCATAGAGTCCGTTCAGCAGGTTGAATTGCGACATCTCGTCGATGACCACATCGGGCTGGATTTCAGCCACTTCAGCCGCGACTTTCAGTGTAGGCTCGGTCACTTGGTACTCTTGCTTGAAGTGCTTCTCCATGTCAGCGATGTAGTGCATGAAGTCGCCGACGCTCTCGTTGGGGAGGTAGGCCACTGCCGTGGCTTCGCGGGCGATGGCGTTGCGCAGGTTGCCGCCTTGGAAGTCGTAGAGCTGAAGGTCGAACCAGTTGGTGGCTTGCCACAGGATGCGGGTCAGCAGCTTGTTGGCGTTGGCAAGGTTCTTGTTGATGTCGTCGCCGCTGTGACCGCCTTTCAGTCCGCTGACGGTGATGCGGTAGGCCGTGCTTTCTTCGGGGGCAGGCTCCAATTCGTACCACAGTTTTACGATGGTGTCCATGCCGCCGGCACAGCCGATGAAGATTTCGCCTTCGTCCTCGCTGTCAAGGTTGAGCAGGATGCGGCCGGTGAAGTCCTTCGGGTCGAGCTTCATAGCACCGGTGAGTCCGGTCTCTTCGTCAACGGTGAAAATGCACTCTAACGGACCGTGTTCCACGGTCGGGTCGGCGATGACGGCCAAGGCCGCAGCCACGCCGATGCCGTCGTCGGCACCAAGGGTGGTGCCGTTGGCATGAAGCCACTCGCCCTTGATGACGGCCTCGATGGGGTCGTTCTCGAAGTCGTGGACCTTGTCGCTGTTCTTCTCGCACACCATGTCCATGTGGGCTTGCAGGATGACGGTCTGGCGGTCTTCCATGCCCTTAGTGGCCAGCACGCTCATGATGATGTTGCCGCACTCTTCCTTGATGTAGCTGATTTTGTGGTCTTTGGCCCATTTCTCAAGGTAAGCCACCATTTTGGCTTCCTTCTTCGACGGGCGAGGCACATTGAGAATGCCTTGAAATTCCTTCCAAATGCCTTGCGGCTTGAGTTTCAGGATGTTTTCGTTCATGATTGCTCTTGTTTTAGTTGATGTATCGTTTCTATTGGATTTTCTGACTTGAACACCGCGTTGCCCGCCACAAGAACGTCGGCACCGGCATCGAACAACGCCTTAGCGTTCTGCGTGTTGACGCCGCCATCCACCTCAATGAGGGCCGTGGCGTTTTGTTCTTCAATCATCAAACGCAGCTTCTTCACTTTTTCGTATGTGCGTCCGATGAATTGTTGCCCGCCGAAGCCCGGGTTGACCGACATGAGCAGCACCAAGTCCAAGTCGCTGAGGATGTCCTCTAAGACGGCGACGGGCGTGTGCGGGTTGAGCGCCACGCCGGCCTTTACGCCCAAGGCCTTGATTTGCTGCACGGCACGGTGGATGTGGGTGCAGGCCTCGTAGTGGAAGGTGATGTCGTCGGCGCCGGCCTTGGCGAAGGCCTCGAAGTATTTCTCCGGCTCCACGATCATCAGGTGGACGTCCAAGGGCTTCCGCGCTTTTTTCTTGATGGCTTGCACGACGGGGATGCCGAAGGAGATGTTGGGCACGAAGCGGCCGTCCATCACGTCGCAATGGAACCAGTCGGCTTCGCTTTGGTTGACCATTTCGATGTCGTCTTCCAAGCGGAGGAAGTCGGCGGAGAGTAGGGAAGGGGCTATTAAGTTCATAGTTGGCAGTTGATAGTTGATAGTTGATAGTTGATAGTTGGCAGTTGTTCAGTTTTCAGTTTTCAGTTGTTCAGTGGTTCAGTTGTCAGTTGTAGGGCTGTCACATGGTCGTTGAGCCGGTTCCTGAGTTTGTCGAAGGAGTCGAAACGCGGTGGCAGCTCAATATTTCTGCAAATATATTCATTATCTTTTTATGTAGGACGAATGACGGCAAAAAAAATCGATAGTAGTCGGAATCGCTGTTTTTTTTCGGGATTCCGACTACTATCGTTTTTCAACCGAACAAATCATCAAGCGTGACTTCTTGTTGTATGTTGCCGCTGTACATGTTGCGTTTGATTCCGAAGGTGGTGATCATTGTGGGAACAAGGGATTTTCGGGTCTTGGTTGCAGCTTTGAAGGCGGCTGCTTTGTTCCGAAAAGCGAGGGAATAGGCTTTGTCTATGGTGAATTCGCCGCTGTAGAACTTGGCCTCGCAAAGGTTGACGGCCTTGTCGCGGCGGTCGATGACAAGGTCGATTTGTGCCCCGTTCAGCGTGTCGTCGTCGAGGTCACGCTGTTCGATGAACCAGCATGACTGTTGGGTCAGCACCGAAGCGATGCCGAGTGCTTTTTTCACTTGTTCGATGTGGTCTTTGATGAGTTGCTCGAAGCTGTAGCCAAGCCATGTGTTTTTCTTGGGGTTGTCGAGCATGTGGGTCCAAAAATGTTCGTCCTGGCCGTAATTGTCTTTGATGAATCGGAAATAGAATAAGGTGTAGAAATCCGCCAGTTGGTAGGTTTGGGTCTTGGTTTTTCGCCCGTAATAGGTGTAGGCTCTCACGAAGCCGCATTTCACCAAGTCTTTCAAGGCGCGTGAAAGCGCTCCGTTGTCGGGCAACTTCGACACGGTGATGATTTCTTCTCGGGTCAGCCCCATCCTTTTTGAGGCTAAAGCTTCGGCAATTCGGATGTAGATGTCGGACTGGGCAAAAAGCGTTTCGTACAGGTTCTCGAATTCGTCCCAAAGCTTGCCGTTGGTCTTGAAGAAACAGTTGTCGATGTTGTCGGCCAAAGGTCGTCCGGCTTCGAGTTGCTTGAGGTAGTAGGGGATGCCGCCCATGATCATATAGGCTTGCGCGATGTCGTACCGTTCCATCTCAATCCCTTTTTTTTGCAGGTATTGCTCTGTCTCGGCCAAGGTGAACGGCTTGAGGAACATCTTGCTGTTGGCGCGGTTGTAAAGCCCTCCTTTTTGCTTGAAGAACTTGTTGACGATCCAGTTGGTGGCGCTTCCGCAAACGACGAGCATCAAGTCGTCTTGTGCGTTGCCCCAGCCGTTCCAAAACCATTCAAACGCACCCAGAAATTGGCTTCCCTTGGTGTCCATCCAAGGCAGTTCATCGAAGAAAAGCACTCGTTTCTTCCCTGTCTTGGTCCTCTTGAGGTGGCTCTTTAGCCGGTCGAAAGCCTCCATCCAAGTTTTCGGAGTAGGCGACACTTCGCTGTTGGAATACTCGTTCAATGCCGATGCGAAGTTCTCCAATTGGACATTCATGCGTTTCTTGTACAAGCCCGTGACCTTGAACGCAAACTCCTCTTGCGTGAACACTTGGTTGACCAAGAAGGTCTTGCCTACGCGACGGCGACCGTAAACCACCACCATTTCGGCTTCGTCTGACGCGAACAAGCGGCGAAGCTCTTTTTGCTCTTGTTTCCTTCCGATAATTGTTGCCATGGCAAAATCGTTTTTTTTGCTGCAAAAATAGTGTTTTTTCTGAAATTCCAGTCGATAGTAGTCGGAATCGCGATTTTTTTTCGGGATTCCGACTACTATCGATGTTTTAAAGGAAGAACACCATCAACTATTTCATACATTTTTCGGCCCATTTTGTACATTTCGACGAAATGCCTATCTTTGCATTTCGATGGAGTTGCTACCTTTGCCGCGTCATGTTCAAGAAGTATCTGATCATATCCACTGCCACTGACATGGTGCGCATTGCACCCGACAAGATCGTGTTTATCTCGTCGGACGGCAACTATTGCAACCTCGTGCAGGCCGACAACGAAACGCGCATGCTCACCCCGGCATCATTTTCGCTGCACAGGCTGCCGACATCCGGGCCGACAATGGCGGCATAGTGGGTGCCTTCGTGCTGGAAGGCGAGCCTAAAGCCTGGGGACTTTCCAAGAAAGGCTATTGCGCCATCATCAACGACACGGTGACGGTGGGAGTGGCTGACAACTCTCCCCTTTTTGAAGAAGCCACCGAGAAAGGCGGCTACTTCTTCCGGCAGTTCCCTTTGGTGGACAACGGCACGCTGGTCGAAAACGAATTGGTTAAAGGCAAGTCCATACGTCGAGCCTTGTGCGACCGAGGCGGAGAAGTCTTCACCGTGGAAACGCTCAGCATCGAGTCGTTCCACGACTTCAGCCAGGCCTTGGTGGACTTGGGCGTTGACAACGCCATCTACCTCGTTGGTGCCAACGCATACGGCTGGGCCACCGACGCCGAAGGCCAGCGCCATGAGTTTGGCGACCCGAATCCAAAGGCCGACAAAAAGAAATGGAGAAATATCAATTATTTGGTGATGAGAAGTGAACTCTAGTTTTACGAAATCGCTTCCATAGCGGCATTTCATACACCCTAAAGTCATTTCATACAGAACCCCGAAAAACGCTTGGCCAGTTGTTCGGGGTTTTGCATTTTTGCATCGTTAAACAAACGCAAACGATGTAATGATTATGAAAACGCAACAACTTTTACTTACGTTGCTGACGCTTGCCGGGGTCGGGTGCTCGCCGACCCCGCAGGCGGAAAAACAGCAAGACGAAACGACAACGAATGAAGAAACCAAGACCTTGAGCGAGCCTTTTGTCTGGCCCGACAGCTTGTACCTGACAAAACCTGATGCGCCAACGGAAAGTTACCTCGACAAGACTTTGCGCTACTATTCCGGCGACACCGCTATCTTCGCCAAAGAAAAAAGCTATATCGAAGACCGCCTTGTCTTTGTCGCCCACTACACCCCGACCATCGCGCTACCCAAGGAATGGAATGGCAAACCTATGATGCGCCAAATGGTGGAGTATTACAACTTCATGGTGCTTGCCCATGCCGTTGAAACCGATGTCGACACTTATTGGCGTTATGAGGACGAGGTAGAAGATGCTGTAGCCTTGCGAAAAGACTTGAAGGATGAATATGGAAAAATAAGTCTCAACAGCTTGAAGGACGGCAAGGCAAAGGCAAAAATCAACGACATCATCCATTGGGCATTGTCGGACGACGACACTCGCAACGCCATGGACACCCTGCCCAACTCGCCAAGGGACATCTCGGAAATGATTGGCCAGCTTACCGACGACTGGATGAACGAACTGCCCAACGACCGCCTAGAGATCGAAATGCTCGCAAGCCGAGCGATGCCACAAAGCTATCTGCTGGCATGGGTTCCCGATATCTACGAGCACTTTGTGGGGAAAGAAAGCCATCCTACGGAAACCGACCAGCAGGAGATCTTCAAGCGCTTCATGGCGGCCGAGTCGTTTGACGAAAAGGCGGCATGGGGCTACGTGGCCTTGGGTATGAAGATGCCTTTTGAGATGACGGACATGATACTGCGCGAAGTGGAGGCCATGCTCTCATCGGGCTGTTATTCGCCGCTTTTAGATCCATTGTGGCGTGCCTATAGGATACAATACAACGACATGCATTCATGCCCCTCAACCTATTGCTACAGCCCCAACCTACGCTACAACCATTTTCGCCGAATGATTGCCTACGTCACCATGCGGCACATCGAGGCGCACCCCGAAGACCTGCAAGCCCGGTTGCAATACTACTTTATGGTGGCGCACACGAACATCGTCAGATTCAATCCTTATCCCTACGGGAACAGCAGCGCATACGAGTTTATGCGGCTTTATTGGAGCCAAGACATCGTGGACTATTGACAATTGTTTTCGAAACAATCATTTGCTTGAAGTGTAATCAATATCACGATAATTCATGAACAATCACTATTTTTGCGGCATACATATTTCATCGACACCTTAAGCGACAATATGGACAACGAACAACGATATGAACTGAAACACAACGGAATAGAGGACATTCCTATCCCATCATGGTGCTAAAGCGAAGCGGCTCGGCTTGTTTGGGATTTGTCGCACCAGAGCTTTTATTTGGAAGACGGTTCGATAGACAAAGATAAGTTGAGACTTGTGAATGCGATGCTGAATGGAGTATCAAAAGAAGAGTTGATGGGGGTTGCCAATAGCGAAGAAGTATTTGAAGGTATAAGATACAAGGCCGAGAAGATGCTGGAAGAGAATAAGGCTCCTAAGAAGAACGACACCATTGACGAGCTGATAAGAGAGTTCGTGGAGTTTGACGAAGAGGATCCATTTGTTTCAATAGATGCGCGAGAAGAACTCCAGCAAAGGTTTACTGCACAATCCCATCAAGACCAAATCAGGATACTTAGGACTTTTCTTGAAAGCGTCGATGATGTTGACCACGAATGGTGCTGTGAGACGATGCAGACCTGGTGGGACGACGACTTGATTCCCGATGTGAAAAAGGCTTGGGAGACTTATAGGGAAACCGCGTTAGCTACCGTTGTCGCCAAGAGGCTTCCGCTTGACTATGTGGTGGAGCATCAAGAAGCTCTGGAAAACGACAGCTATGCGGCAGTATGTTGGCGGCTGGCCACCAATGAGGAATACGAGGTTTATGAAAACGACCTGACCAGAATGGAATTCTTAGACATTGCCGCACATAACCGATGGACCATCAGCGATGACGAGGCAGATGCGCTGCTGTTTGGGTTTGTTTGGGATTGACGTCGGTCGGTTCCTCCCGCAAAGCAAAATGCGAATACAAGTGAGGCTCGGCGGCAAGACTGCCGACAGATATGAAGATATCGTTGTGATGGAGGGCAACCTTTTTGAATTGTCGAAACGCGCACAAGACTATTTTCAGCATCGGCTGCCTATGGTAAGTGAGTTTCACAGTGATGATTGGAGCAGGAAGGATTATGTCGAGTATCCGCAAGCCGTTCTTGATGAAGCCATAACCAATGCTTTGATTTATAAAGACATGAGTGATACGGCATCTGAAGTGCTCGTGTTCATATATGCCGACAGGATTGAGGTTATCAACCCAGGCTTGATGCCAAATGATTTGTGAAAAGAAAGAACGTGGTTTCACCCCACGTGTCTGCGCCAAGAAACCCTTTGATGGCTGAAATTTTCTACATTGATGGTAAAATGGAGAAGACGGGAAGAGGCTTGAAATTGATTCACGACCAAATGAGCGAGCTTAAGCGCAGGCTACCAGAATGGGAGTGCTTTGACGGGAAAACCAAACTGACCATTTATCGTGTTCCTAATGTGGTGAAGTTAAATGATCGGGCAATAAAATTCTTGTTGACAAAGATGATAGGAGTTAGCTTCACCAAACAAGACTATTTGAAATTTTGGGGTTCTGAAATATCTGACGGAACAGCGAAAAACGACCTGCAATCGATGGTGAGTGGTGGCTTTTGCCGACGAGAAGGTGCCGGACCGACCACAAAATATGTCGTGATAGATAATAGTTGACCGATTATTGTCCGATACAACAATCATATTGTTGAGTATCAGCTTTTTGAAAAAAATATCAAACAGAAGCCAGTTGTCCGATAATCGGATAGTAGATGCATGTTTGGAGTTCTTTATGATTGACATTCCGTGCCATCTGGATTTTGTGACGGAAATCTTGTCGGTGGAACAAATTGGCGTAAAAGATGAACATTAAGTTTAGGACATTCCCATTCCAAAGATACACCTCACAATTGCAAGGCCCTCTTCAAAAAAAGTTATCAACACCCCTTGCGGGAAACGGTCTTTTGACATTAACTTTGCAAGGTCGCAAGACAAACGAGCAGTATATTTATTATCAACAACTTACAAAACAAAATATTATGAAGATATTACCCTTCACCAAGGAGATTGCCATCGACCTCGGCACGGCCAACACCATTATCATTGAGGATGGGAAAATTGCCGTCGAGGAGCCTTCGGTGGTGGCCATCCGCAAGTCGGACGACAAGATGATGGCCGTCGGGCGCAAGGCCGCTGCCATGATTGGGCGCGGCGAGGACCGCATCTATACCGTGCGCCCACTGAAAAAGGGCGTCATCGCCGACTATAAGGCCTGCGAAATGATGATACGTGGGCTCATCGACCTCATTCCACACAAGAAGCACCTGTTCAAGCCGTCCATCAAGATGGTGGTGTGTGTGCCCTCAGGAGCCACCGATGCCGAGATGCGCATCATCAACGATTCTTGTGTCCATGCTGGGGCGAAAGAGCTTTATCTTATCTATGAGCCTATGGCCGCAGCCTTGGGCATGGGCTTCGACGTGGAAGGCCCCGACGGCTGCATGGTGGTCGACATCGGCGGTGGCACCACCGAGATTGCCGTCATGTCGTTGGGAACCATTGTGGTGAACAAGAGCATCAGCGTGGCGGGCGACGCGCTCAACAGCGACATCATCCAACACATGGACCATGTGCATGGGATGCGCATCAGCGAACCTACGGCAGAGCGCATCAAAATCAACGTCGGCGCAGCCTTGTCCGAGCTTAAGGATCCTCCGCAGGATATGGAGGTTGTGGGACCCAACAAGACCACCGACCTGCCGTTGAAAGTGACAATCAGCTACAAGGAAATCGCGAAATGCTTGGAGAAGAACATCACCAACATCGAGGCAGCCATCCTTCAAGCCTTAGGGCAGACGCCGTCGGAGCTATATGCCGACATCGTGCGCAACGGCATCTACCTTACAGGAGGCGGTGCCTTGTTGCATGGCTTGGCCGAGCGCCTCTCCAAACGGATGACCATCGACTTCCATATCGCCGAAGATCCGCTGCACTCCGTTGCCAAGGGCACGGGTATTGCGCTGAAGTGTATGCCGAAGATTAGTTTCTTGATTCATGGGATATGATTTATTGTATTACCGGAACGATAGAATAAAAAGGATCACACATGGCAAATGGAGAAAGACAATAACTTGGTATGACAGAGACAAGATAAAGCTACAACGCCATCTGGGGCAACGGTTTGGGAGCCCCCAAAAGGTGAATCTGCCATGGACGACATCAGTTTTTCCATCGCTATCGACAAGGTCTCAAAGACGTTTCATGTTAGGGTAGGGGAATGGTGAGGCGGGAACCATTAAAAAGCCCCTCAAAATCAATTGAGTGGCTCTTTTGCGTTTTTAACCGAGTAAACGCATGGTTTTCGCTGTGGGTCTTTATGCCCCCAACCCCTCCGTCAGGAACTTGCGCAAATGCAAATGGGTGATGCCGTTGTCGTCGTTTCGGGTGACAAGCGGGGTCATTGAGATGACGTATTTCGGATAGTTGTCCTTGATGGCGCGGAGGTTGCCAAACTCGCGCTCGCGGGTGGCTTCGTCGGCGATGAGGTAAGAGGCTTGTATATAGCTTCTTTGCCCGTTTTTGGCCGTGCAAACAAAGTCGATTTCGCCTGCCTGCAACTGCCCTACCGTCACTGCATATCCTGAATGCACAAGTTGCTGATAAATAATGTTTTCTATGACCTTCTCAATGTCGCCTTCCCTGTTTCCGCCCGCCAAGGCGTTGCGGATGCCGTGGTCTTCAAAGTAATGCTTGTCGTTGCTCTCAAACAAGCGTTTCCCGTGAATGTCGTAGCGGTTCACCTTTTGGATCATGTAGGCTTCGGTCAGGTATCCAATATAGTTGTTGATGGCCGTAGGGGTGACGTTTTCGCCTTGCGACTTCATGAATTTCGAGATGCTGTTGGCCGAGATGAGCTTCCCCGTGTTGTCGGCAAGGAAACGCACAAGGATTTCAAGGAAAGTCGCGTTGCGGATTTCGTTGCGCATGATGATGTCCTTCAGCAAAACGGTATGGTAAATGTCCATCTGATACTCACGGGCATCCTCCGCGTCAAGCCCGATTTTCACCAATCCCGGCAAGCCTCCGAATTGGATGTATTTGGCCAAGGAATCATCACTGTCCGACAAGTTGTGAAAAACCAGAAACTCCTGATAGCAAAGCGATTGGATGTAAATTTCCTTGTATCTGCCGCCTATGAGCGTGCTCAATTCGTTGCTCAACATCTTGGCGTTGCTTCCCGTGACAACGATTTCCGTGTCAGGCTCGGTATAGTAACTCCTCAGTGTGCGCTCAAACTCCGCAATGTCCTGAATCTCATCGATAAAGATGTAGTTTTTTGAGCCAATTTGTCGGTGGCCTTCAATATAGTCATTCAAGTCACGGTAGGTTTGGATGAAGTCGAATTCCCGTTTCTCCTTGTCGATGAAAATCACGTTGGAATTGGGTTCGTGCAGCTTTTTGTCGCGCAACTGCTTCAAGATGAAACTTTTGCCCACTCTCCTTTGGCCCGTCAGCACAATGATGGTGTCTTTGCCGAAATATTTCTCGACTTTATCCAAGTAGTTTTGTCGGATGATGTATTCCATGATTTCTGCTTTTATGGAAGTAATTTTCTGCAAAAATAGGAAAAATTTCTTTTATGGAAGAAATTTTCCGCAAAAATTCCGGAAATTTCGTTTATGGAAGAAGGATGAGTGCATCAAAAAAGCCCCTCAAAATCAATTGAGAGGCTCCTTTTGGTTTTCAACCGAGATAACTCTTCAGGATCTTGCTTCGGCTGGTGTGTTTCAACCGGCGGATGGCCTTTTCCTTGATTTGGCGCACGCGCTCGCGCGTCAGGTCGAATTTCTCTCCGATCTCCTCGAGCGTCATCGGGTGGCTGCCGTTCAGCCCGAAATACAGGCGGACGACATCCTGCTCCCGCTGTGTCAGCGTGGAGATGGCTCGGTCGATTTCCTTTCGCAACGACTCATACAGAAGTTCGGTCTCGGGCGTCGGGGCTTCCTCGCTTTTCAGCACGTCGTACATGTTGTTGTCTTCGTCTTGCACGAGCGGCGCGTCCATCGAGATGTGGCGACCGGCGTTCTTCATCGACTCTTTCACCTCCTGTTCCGTGATTTCCAAAACCTCGGCAATCTCCTCTGCATTGGGTTCGCGCTCAAATTCTTGCTCTAACTTGGCGTAAGTCTTGTTGATTTTGTTGATGGAACCGATCTTGTTGAGAGGGAGGCGGACAATGCGCGATTGTTCGGCCAAGGCCTGTAGGATGGACTGTCGGATCCACCACACGGCGTAGGAGATGAACTTGAAACCTCTGGTTTCGTCGAAACGTTGTGCGGCTTTGATCAGCCCCAAGTTGCCTTCGTTGATTAAGTCGGGAAGACTGAGGCCTTGGTTCTGATACTGTTTTGCTACGGAGACCACAAAGCGCAAGTTGGCCTTGGTGAGTTTTTCCAATGCGACCTTGTCGCCTTGCTTGATACGTTGCGCCAGCTCGACCTCTTCTTCAGCCGAAATCAGCTCAACCTTACCAATCTCTTGCAGGTACTTGTCCAAGGACGCGGTTTCCCTGTTCGTCACCTGCTTCGTAATCTTTAACTGCCTCATTTAACGTTAGTTTAGTTCAAAATAATCTTTTTCCCAAATAAGGGACTTTATTCAAAGTCTGGCGGATTCGGGAATCCGCCAGAACTCCTCATTAATCATTAATTAATTATCTTCTGCGACTGCCGCCATTGCGGTTGCCACCGCCGTTGCGGTTGCCGCTGCTATGCCCACTACGATTGCCGCTATTGCGGTTGCCGCCGCCGTTGCCGCTTTTCTTTTCTTCGTATCCTTCCGGCTTGGGCAGCAGGGCACGGTGCGAGAGACGCAGCTTGCCGGTCTTCTGGTCGATTTCGATGAGCTTCACGTCGATCTCGTCGCCTTCCTTCAGGCCGGTCTCTTCCATCGTCTCGTAACGCTTCCAGTCGATTTCGGAGATGTGGAGCAGGCCGTCCTTGTTGGGGATGATTTCGACGAAGGCGCCAAAGGCCATGATGCTGACGATCTTCCCGTGGTAGACTTCTCCGACCTCGGGCACTTGCACGATAGCCTTGATCTTGGCTTTGCAGGCCTCGATGTCTTCCTTGTTCTGCGATGCAATCTCCACGATGCCTTTCTCCTCGTCTTCGGTGATGACGATGACGGTGTTGGTCTCTTTCTGCATCTCTTGGATGACCTTGCCGCCAGGTCCGATGACGGCACCGATCATGTCCTTCGGGATGAACATGGTCTCGATGCGCGGCACGAACTCCTTGTAGTCGGCACGAGGCTCGGTGATGGTCTTGGCCATCTCGTCCAAGATGTGGAGGCGGCCCTGACGGGCTTGCTCCAAGGCTTCGGTCAGCACTTCGTAGCTGAGTCCATCGACCTTGATGTCCATCTGGCAGGCGGTGATGCCATCGCGGGTGCCGGTGACCTTGAAGTCCATGTCGCCGAGGTGGTCCTCATCGCCGAGGATGTCGGTCAGGATGGCGTATTTGCCGGTCTCGCTGTCGCTGATCATGCCCATAGCCACGCCTGCGACGGGCTTGCGCATCGGCACGCCGGCGTCCATCAGCGCGAGGCAGCCGCCACACACTGAGGCCATCGACGAAGAGCCGTTGGATTCTAAGATGTCGCTCACGATGCGAACGGTGTAAGGCATACTCTCGTCATGCGGCACCATCGTCTTGAGGGCGCGCTCGGCCAAGTTGCCGTGACCGATTTCGCGTCGGCTGGTGCTGCGTTGCGCCTTGGGTTCGCCGGTGGCGAAGCCGGGGAAGTTGTAGTGCAGCGTGAAGTTCTTCGTGCCTTCCACCACGGCACCGTCTAAGGTCTGCTCGTCGAGCTTGGTGCCGAGGGTGACGGTGACCAAAGCCTGGGTCTCGCCACGGGTGAACACGGCCGAGCCGTGGGCCTTGGGCAGGATGTCGACTTCGGTCCAGATGGGACGCACCTCGTCGGTCTTGCGACCATCGAGGCGGATGCGCTCGTTGAGCACGGCGTTGCGCACGGCCGAGCGTTCCACGTCGTGGAAATAACGCTTGGCCAGGGGCTTCACGGTCTCAAGCTCTTCTTCAGTGTATTTCTCTAAGTATTTGTCCAAGATGCCGCTGAAGGTCTCTTCGCGCAGGTGCTTGTCGGCGCAGCCAGTAAGGGCGAAGTCGTAGCACGGCTGGTAGCAGTTGGCTTCGATTTCGGCGCGGAGGTTCTCGTCGTTCACCTCGTGGCAATATTCGCGCTTGGCCTTGTTGACTTGCGCCATCAGGTCGAGTTGCGCTTGGCATTGGATCTTGATGGCTTCGTGGGCGGCTTTCAGGGCACCGAGCATCTCTTGCTCGCTCACTTCCTTGCATTCGCCTTCCACCATGCAGATGTCCTTCATCGAGGCGGCCACCATCAGTTCGAGGCGGGCTTCCTCCATTTGCTTGAAGGTCGGGTTGATGACGTATTCGTCGCCGATGAGGGCCACGCGCACCTCCGAAATCGGGCCGTGGAACGGGATGTCGCTCACGCTGATGGCTGCCGAGGCTGCCAAGGCTGCCAACGAGTCGGGTGTCGTCTCCTTGTCGTTCGACAGGAGGTTGACTTGCACGATGGTCTCGGCGTGGTAGTCGTCGGGGAACAGCGGGCGCAGGGCGCGGTCGATGAGGCGCGAGATGAGCACCTCGTAGTCGGAGGGCTTGGCCTCGCGTTTGAAGAAACCGCCCGGGAATTTGCCCGTGGAGTAGTATTTTTCCCTATAATCAACGGACAGGGGGAAGAAATCGGTTTCGGGAGCCACTTCCGTTGCCGAGCAAACGGTGGCCAAAAGTACGGTGTCGCCGCAGCGGAGCATGACTGATCCGTCGGCTTGCTTGGCGTAACGGCCGGTGTTCAATGTAATCTCCTGACCGTTAGGCATTTTGATGGTTTGTGTAAATCCTTGTGGACCCATGATTTTGATGATTTTTTACTGTTTTCTCTTAGCGTTTAATGTAATGAATGGGTGAATTGTCAAATAGCAAAAAAAGGCAATGCGACATTGCCTTTTTCTGCTTTCGGTCGAGCAGTCGGGAAGCCTTACTTCCTGATGCCCAGTTCCTTGATGATGTTACGGTATCTTTCGATGTCGGTTCTCTTCAGATAATCGAGAAGCTTTCTTCTCTTGCCTACCAAGCCAACCAACGCGCGTTTGGCCGCCACATCCTTGTGATGGACTTTCGTTTGCTCTGTCAAATGCTTAATCCTGTAGGTGAACAAAGCGATTTGGCCTTCTGCTGAACCAGTATCGGCAGCGTTCTTGCCGTATTGGCTGAAAATCTCTGATTTCTTTTCTGCAGTTAAGTACATAATTTTCTTCTTTTTACGATGAATTTGTTGTTCTAAACGGGCTGCAAAGATACGACTTTTTTTGGAATTGTTGGGTTTTGCTTGAAAAAAAACTTAAATTTTGAGCAATAGGGCCTGCCCCATGGCTTTAATGGTCTTGTCGGGAATGTCGTATTCTTTCGCGAGTTTTGGCCATTTGCTGACGGCGGCTATTACCTTATTTATAATGTCGTCAGTTTGTTTGATGTTGACGTTTTTTGCCAGACTGAGAAGATCGTCGCGGGTGACGCCATCCCATTTGCCATTGATGGACAATTGGTGCTTCGATGTCCATGCGCCCTTGGGATTGTAAGCCCAAGAAATATCATAGGCAGGGGAGAGCGACCACCTTCCTTGCCGGTTCATGAGAAACGAGATGTTTTTGGTGTGGTCGTCTTGGTTTCGGGCAATCACGTTGAAAACCATGCGACGGAACATTTCCTCGGCTTGGCTGTAAGGCAACTTCAATCGGCGCATCACTTGAAAAACCTGCTCGTAACTGTAGGCATGAAGCATTTTGTAGTCGTAATGTGCAATGCCGCACAGCGTTTGCATGTGGACTTTCTCGTTTCCGTTGACACGATCGAAGCGACGGGTCATAAAATGGGCGCGGCCATTCTCTTCAATCAGGCGACATTCTGACATGTCGATACCCGCTTCACGAGCCATCAGAGAATAGACGTATTCTATTCGTCCATAGTGTTTCGGGTCGCCAAGTTCAGCATTAGTCACGCCGTCCAATTTCAGGAGCCAATGCTGGAATCCTTCGGGTGCGTCAATCTGCCCGCTTCTTACTTCACCCGTTTCGTCATTGAAGGCGACAACGGCTTTGGCGCGTTGTCCGCCCGCCGACGTGCCCACTCTGATGATGTTGGCAATGGCTTCTTTGGTGTCTTCGTGAAGGTTGGAGTCCAACTGTTTCTTTTGGTCGAGCACCTCTCGGGCAATTTCAACAAGAGAATCGATTTCCAATTGAGTGCCTCGTTCCAAATAGTTGTCTTGTGCAGGTACAAACTCCAATGCTCCCATGCTGCGCTTGCCTTGATAGCAAAGCCGCTCGATAGGGTTGGCAAATGTGCGCCCTACCGAAACGAGCCATTTGTCGAGCAATGCCTTACCGAAAGCATCAGGCAAAGCATCGGCTAAAAGTCCGGGCAGGCCAAGGAAAGTGTCGTGTGACAAGGAAGGGAACTGATACACGTTCCCGTTCTTCAAAGGCATCATTAGGGGAGAAACCTCCAATCCTGAACGGATGAAATCGGAGGTATATTCAAAACTGCCGGCTTGTCGGCTCTCATCCCAGGCAACAGTTCCTACGTGTTGGCTCCAGAGATAAACATCAGCGTAATTAATCATGAGGCAGGTGGCTTTTAGTCGTTATCCCAATTGAAATCGTCTGTTGTAGAAGCTTTTGCCGACTTGTATGCGCGTTTCCGCTGCGGGTGTTTCTTGGCGTATTCCGATAATGCTATCGGGCTAATGGGTTTTTCTTTGAACAAATCCTCGAATACATCTAATCGATTGAGGGCGCGAAGCACCATGACGAGGCTCATCAACGAAGTGTTGTGCCCGTTTTCCATTTGGCTGATGGAGAAAGCGGAAAGTCCTGAAGCGGAGGCCAAAGCTTGCTGTGAAAGGTTTTGTCCGACACGGGCTTTCTTCAATTCTTGCCCAATTTGTGCCAAAATAGCATTATCTGTTAAAGCATAAATATCAGTCATAATTTTATGATATATCTAATAATTCGCTGCAAAGATAATGATTTTATTTGATATATCTAATGAAAATGATAAAAATTATTTCTGTAAACAATTGTCGGATTTAATCGGCAAAAAATAGAAAAAATTGCAAAGTGGAGTTCGCAAAATTCGTCGAAAACTGTCGGGTGGAGGCGGCCTAAAGGCTGAGGAATTCTTGCAGATGAAGCCTGAGATGCTGTTTTAGCGGGGCGTGTCTGGTTCCATTTTTTTGGCTTTCGTCCCACTCCGTGGCCGTCCGCATGGCTAACATGATAGCCTCGCCCACCAAAGCCATGTTGGCAAGCAGGTAATGGTTTTTACCTTTGGCGTGCCATGTGGTTCCAGCAAGCTCTCCTGTCTTCAGGAGCTTCCGTCGCAATTCCCAATCCTCAAAATAGGTCACGCTTCCAACGGCAAAAGCCGTACCTGTCGGGCTGAGGTTGCACACGATGGGACCCGCGTCGATGTCCATCCCAAGCCAACACCTTCTGTCGTGGTACTCCTTGAAGCCTGTGATAGGTCGTTTCTGCAAGAAGTTCGTCTTCAACTTCTCGTATTGGTCTCGGGCAAACTCCTTATCGACGAAGGTCAAGTAATAGCAACTCAACGCCGAGTAAGAACCTTTTATGGGTGTTTCGTCATACATGCCTTCGCTTTCGTCGGGCAGGAACGAAGCCAACATCCCCGCGTCTTTATCTATCCAATGGTGCTTGGCTTCCTCTATCCATTGACAAACTGTGGAATAATACTTTCCATCGTACTGCTGTGAATAGACCGACAATGCGACGATGGCCACGAGCATGTCAGGCACATAGACACACTCGCCCGGATAGGTCGGCAGGTTCATGTTGGGGCTTTCGAGGATGCGGCGGTTCATCGTCTCGCAAAGCTTATGGTATAGTTCATCATATTTGCTACCTCCGCCAATGTGCTTATAACCGCCAATCATCCACGCTAAATGACTCAAATAGGAGATATGGCTCTCATTGCCGTCAAGCGTTTCCAAGGGGTCTTCTCCCCATCGCTCGCGGTCGTATGCCCGTAGCTCTGGCGACATGACGATTTGGATCAGGCTGTCGATACGGGCGATGTTCTCCTTCCTTTCCTCGCCATAGACTAATGTCGTGTTCACCAATGCTGCCGACAGCATCGAGCACGAATACAAAGCCCATTCGCCTTGGAACTGTGCCCCGACGATGGCGGGCATCTCGTCGATGAGTTTTTGAGGGTTGGTGACCACCTTGCTCAATAGCCAATCCCGCCGCGCCATAATGTCCACTTTCTCGCTCTCGAAGTCGCCGTGGTGCCTTGTGGCGACGGCGACCCAGACGGCTTTTGCCGCAACAATGGCAACGATGATGGCCAAAATGATGATTAGGGCTTTCATGGATGGGTGGATGGATTTCATTGCTTGTTACTATTCGTTGTTTATTACTGAGCGTTGCAAAATTCGGCAAAAATTGTCGGGTGGAGGTGGCAAAAAAGTGCTTTTGTTTACGCGCCACGACAGCGCAAATATCACGTAAATATCATGTAAATCTCGCGTAACATCATCTAAATCTTTGTTGTTCTCATGTTTTTAATAGTTATCAAAGTTCAGTGTTATTGATCTCTTGCCCGGCATTTCTCCGCAATTCATCCCAATACTCATCGCTTCCCCAACAAAATGCTTTTGCCAATGGTTCGATTCTCAACATCATGCCTGTACCTATCTTTTCTTCAACATCTTTGGGGTTAAAATGCCACAACTCCTCCAGACATTTGATTTTATAGCCCACCGCTTCTGACACTATCGGGAACAACTCCTTCATACGTTCTTCCTTTATTATCAACCTGCGTTTCGTCTCTTCATCAACAGGAACTTCCCTATATTGGCCAGCGCTAATGTTTTCATCTATGACAAACCTGTCTTCTGCTTTTTCCAATTTGGCTTGCATGACGCCGTCTATTTCCTCAAATCGATAGCGGTATGTCGCACAATGAAAGATATAAGGCTTCCAAGTCTCTCTTGTAGTCCTGCTTTCTATCAACAATTCATTTGGCGAAGGATGTATTTGTTCGATGATCCAATCCAAATACTCCTTGTCAGGTGGCGTTATCACCCCATTAAAGATAGTCTTATGCCCCGCTACATATTCTAACCGATATGCCTTGTAATACAGGTCGTGCCTAAACCATCGTTTGATATGCGGCAGTTCGACTTTTCCTGAAAACGCTTTTGTAAAAGTCACACCGCCTTCGGTATACTGTGACCACTCTGGTAGCCTTGGGATTTGCGACTCGCTTTTGCGATAACGGCATTCGCCTTCTGGTATGACCCTGACTAGTATTCTATATTGTATCATGACGGATGAAATTATTTAAATTTTGGCAAGTGATACCCTGTTGCCATTGCAAACTCAAACATAACTTCCCGGAATTGGCTGGGCAACTTGTGAATTGCCTTTGCCGTGATTTTCCTGGGAATCTGTCCATAATACGCCTCGGCAATACCTCCAGCAATGCAGGCTTGCGTGTCGCTGTCGCCGCCAAGCGAAACAGCCAGACGGATGGTGGACTCATAGTCTTCGCCATCCAAGAAAGCAATGATGGCTTCGGGAACGCTTCCATCGCAAGTAAAACAAGCTTGATAATCAGGTCGAATCTCATCGCAAGTACGGTTGAGGTCGTAACCACAGTTTTGTACTATAAAATCCTTGATGTCCAATTTCGATGCTTTGTTTCTTGCCAAAAAAATAGCCGCAGCCACCGCTTTTGCGGCAGTGATAGCCTCCAAACTGTCATGTGAGACTGCCGCTGACAATTCCGCAATTCGCAAAGTGTCGTCCAAATTGTTAAAAGCCCATCCTATGGGACTCACACGCATGGCTGCGCCATTGGTAAAGGATCCGTATGGCTGTGGCTCATCGCTGTTGAGCCAAGCTTTAGTGGCGTGACTGAAGCCAGCATTAGGATACATCCTCCCGTATGTTTGCATCAGCTTAACCAAGATTTCAGGATTGTTTTCTTTGTCTCGCATTAGCCAGTCGGCAACAGCGATGGTCAACACAGTGTCGTCAGTGAACTTGCTGTCTTTATCGAACAACTCAAAATCCGTAGTCTTGATTCGGCTATGGTGGCTCTCAAACCTTGAGCCTACGATATCTCCTATGATTGCGCCTAACATGATTTTATGATTTTATAATGTTGATATTTAGATAATTATTATGTTATCTTATGACCATGCAAAGTTACTATCAAAACCTCACTTCCACAAGGGGTGTTGAAAACTTTTTTTCATCATCTGAATCCGATGCTACCTTTGTTTTCCGATGTGGTGTTGGGATAATCCCGTTCAATGTGAGGATAAATCCTATTGTAGGCATTCATCGCTTCGCCAATAACCCGATAGGCACAATCAAACTCTTTCATGAAGTCCTTTGCATTGGCGATGGCAGTCTGATAGGAACAGCAGAAGTGGTCGTCAAGCACGACAAAAGTAGTAAGGGTATTGTTCGTATTGATGCAATTTGCCGCTCGTGACCAGCCTTCCATGCTCACTTTTCCGAAGTTGTCATCCCAGAAATCATAAAGGAAGTACAGATGCTTTATCCTTCTGTCTAAACTATCCCTGATACATACGCGGAAATGATTGTCATTTTTCGTGATATACAATGTGCCTTCTCGTTTTTCGTGTGGATAGCCCTGATTGTCGAGTCGCTTGCAGATACGACGCTCCAGGACTTCAGTGTTTTTCAATGGTCGGCATAGAATAAAATATAAAGCGACTACCGCCATAAAGACAAATCCCATGACCGAGGAATAAACAGGGACTGAGGTGATAAGGTCGTATATAAAGTATCCGAATAAAGCCACGCAAAAGCAGATGCCCAAGATTGTTCCAATAATCTCTCGTGTTTTTGATTCTCTTTCAAAGGAGGTGTATTCGTTTTTGTATTCTTCCATGGTTGTTACATTTTGCGTTTATTTCAAGCGCAAAAATACTACAGCCAATAATGTACTTCTGATTTTTACAAGCCTTGCAAATCTACTAATTCGCGCGGTAGGGTGATTTTCTTTGGTTCACCGCGCTTGCCAGTGATGAAATAATGCTGGGCATAGACATAATCGAATTGCTTGAGAAAAGCTTCTCGTATACGGGTGCATTTTTCGTTGATGGAGTTTTTGGTTGGGTCTGTGATGTCTTGAATGCTTCTCAAAATGTTTTTCTCTACAACCCTGTTGCTGATTTGTTTGTAGATGTCAAGCAATTCGGAGTAATAGTCGTGAAGATGCTTGAACAGGATGCCCTCAGGATGCTTAAGGAAAAGCAGATACACCGCCTTGGGAAGTGGTGACATGGTGATTTCAACATTATTGTAATCAGGCAAGAAAATCCTAAAATCCTTATCAACGACCAAATGGCTCAATGTGGGTTGCTCCTCAATAAGGTCTTGCAGCAATCCCAGTTGATACCCCCTTTTGCGCAATTCATTAATCCTTTCGCGGATTTCATCCACTAACCTCAAATCATCTGCTTTCAAGTGTAAAGCACATTCATTGAAGGAATCTGCGTCGCCATCATCAAAACACCAATCAGCCACATCGTCACCATATGGCAAAGCGACCCTGTTACAAGGACCTTTATCGTCAAAATAGATGATATATCTGATATACCACTCAAATTGGTCGTCCAATGGAACATCAGAATTAGGCACTAACGGACAGTATGAAAAAGCGTGCGTGGCAGTGCCGTCATTTTGCGATGCAACAGAGTGAATCAATGCCGGACCTTCAATTGCCCCAAAAATCAAGTGCTTTTGTAGTGTTTCGATGTTGATGTTTTTGTTGACGAATGAAAAATCAGCTTTCAGAAAGGGGAACATATAATGGAGCACATCTTTTTGGATAGTCTGATTGCAAACTCTTGGATAGTAATTAAAAATCAGGTGTTTATTTGTAAACTTCTGACACAATTCATCATAATGCTCCAGAATAAACCCATTAACCGCAGGGTTGTATTCGTTTTCCACATAAATTACATCCACAAAACTAGGCGTGAAAGGCAAATCAATGTCAAAGACGACATGCTTTTGAGTAGAGTTAGCACCCCATTGCTCTGGCGGCGGAATCTCACGAATTGTTTCTCTCTTGTGTCTGTTAGAGAAGAAAGCTATGTAATATACGGGGACAGGAATCAAAACGAATAAGACGATTAGCGACAAAATCGCTGGTTCAATCAGCAAACAAAACAAGCATGCTAAAGGCCATTCCCACCATTTTAAATCCTTCGAGAAAAGGTCTTTGCAGGACAGCAAGATTTCTTTATAAAATGGCGGCAGACTCTTCCATGCATTCCTCACAGGCTTGAACACTAGCATGGCCAAGTTGATAGCAAGATATACGCAGAGAATTATAACGAGAGTAGACATGTGTTTGCATCTTATTGACGAAGCAAAGATAGGAATTGCAAGGTTGCAAAATACAAATGGAACAACATTTTTGTTTACTTTTGCAGAAACAAAACTCAGCAATTATGATAGAGGCACATTTTGAAAACATTCGCAACCTCATTATTGACAATATCAGAGCTTCAAAATCTGAAATCAAGATAGCAGTGGCATGGTTCACTCAGAGGCAGTTGTATGATGCAGTATTGGAAGCTTTGGAAAGAGATGTCAAGGTTTCATTGATAATGATGAAGGATTTCATCAATTGCGGTATTTATGGCTTGCCGTTGCAAAGCTTTGTTGATAAAGGGGGCAATCTCCATTTTGTGACAAACCGAGGTTGGACTATGCACAACAAGTTCTGTTTGTTTGATAACAGCATGGTCATCTCTGGCTCATACAATTGGACTTATTCCGCCGAGACAAGAAACGCCGAGAATGTGATTGCAACGGATGACGACAATGTTTGTTCTCATTTTGATGACTATTTTAATCGACTTTGGGAAGAATCATTCGCTGAAGAAACTATTCCAATTGTTGAAATCAGCTCTGAAGAGGTAATTCAAGACTTCTCATTTATTCATGATGAATTGGAGGCGATGGTAAAGAATGATAGGGCACCGCGAGATGCAATAGATAATTTGAAAAAGACAAAAGACGATGCGGATGCTGAAGTTGCTAAGATTGCGAAACCTATAATGCCTTTGGGAAAAGCCCGTGAACATGTTTCCGAAAAAGAAAACAACTTGAGGCAAATCATTATTGAACCAGTATATTTTGATGGGAATCCTATCAAACCTGGCGAATGTGTATTGTTGAAAACTATTTCTATGCCATTTGCTAGCGGCAGGGAATGGGTATTTGCCAAGCGAGGAGACACATTACCCAAATCCAGCAATAGAAATCTTTGTAATGCAGTAGACCTTACAGAAAAGAACGAAGGAAATGTAATATGTTGCAATCTGAAGAAATATATTGAGGAAACCATATTTGATGCAACGATTGAAACATATTTAAATGAATCAGAATTACTTAGAATCGAAAATTTACCCTGTTTACCAAAAAACAAGTGCCGTTTCAAAGGCAGAGTGGATATCTCAAAAAGTGGGCTGCTAACATTTTCGGTATATTGTTATACTACCAAAGAAAGAAAAAACACTGAGATTCAGCTTATTGAAGGCGAGGATTTTATCATTGGGTAATCAATATCTCAAAGCATTCTTATTATAGTTCTGATTTCATTATCCATCCTCTCAACATCAATAATTTCATACGTGTTAAAATCTGGATGAAGAACCACCAATTTCATAGATTCGATGTTCATTCCATACTGATTTTCAAGTATGTATCTATAAAGATTTTGTTGAAGCTTATAATGGTTTAAAGTGGTGTCTTCTAAATGAGACAAAGCTCCCAAACGATACTGTTCCAAAAAGTGTGTCTGCGCGTTGCCGCGAGAAAAAAAGGGATTGGCCGTTGCCGACCAATCCCGAAAGTCTGTAATTTTAGGGTGCGCAAACTCTAAAACACAGACTAAAAATGAAGTTTACAAAGGAACAAATTTCTGAGCTAATGTGCAAGCATGCACAGAAAGAAAATGGTCTCCATGACTTGCTGGAGATCATGATTGAGAGTATGATGGTCGCCGAGCGAGGCGAGTTTCTGTCAGAGAATCAAGGGAATAAGGGGAACGGCTACCGACCCGGACACGCCTACGGGCATGGGAAAAAACTTGAGTTCCGTATCCCCAGAGACCGTTACGGCAACTTCCATCCGCGCATTTTGGCCATCCTTCGCGACCAGGAGGAGGAATGCGACCGCCTCGCGGGAGTCCTCTACACCAAGGGGCTGACGCAGGAGCAGGTCGGCGACGTCTTCGACGAGATCTACGGGCAGCACTATTCCAAGTCGAGCATCAGCAGGATGGTCGAGTGCGTCCGCACACAGGTCGACCAATGGCTGGGGCGCGGCCTTGACGAGTACTATCCCGTAGTGTTCGTGGACTGCGTCCACATCAAGATTCACCGCTGCAAGTCGGTGTCAACGGAGGCGTTCTACGTTGCCCTGGCGGTGACCGAAGAGGGCACGAGGGAGGTGCTTGGCATCTTCAACATGCCGGTTGAGAGCGCCACAGGATGGGGCGGGATATTCGACGAGCTGAAAGAGCGCGGTGTCCGACGTGTCGGCCTGATGGTGGCTGACGGCATCACAGGGCTTGACTCGGTGGTAGGACAAAAGTTCCCCGGAACACCTCTACAACGCTGCGTGACGCACCTCAAACGCAACATGCTCGCCAGGGTGAGGCATGGCGACAAGGCAGCCCTGGCCGAGGACCTTCGCGACGTGTTCCGCACCGGACAGCGTGACTACACGGTGGAACTGGCTTGGAAACGGTGGCAGGACATGTGCGACAAATGGGGCAAGGACTACCGCTCCTTCAAGTCACTACGTGACAATGCCGACTACAAGTCACACCTGATTTACCTCAACTATGCGCCGGAGATACAGGGCATGATTTACACCACCAACTGGATAGAGCGGCTCAACCGCGACTTCCGCCGTGTCACTCGCATGAGGACGGCCATGCCCAACGAGGAGTCTGTCCTTACGCTGCTGGGAAGCGTCGCGATGGAACACAAGGCCTTCGACAGAATATTGCCAAAAATCACCACCGACAAGACGCTGTTCCCTATACGACGCAATGGGTTTTCTTAGCCGAACTGCCTTCCTGAATACGATGAGAACCGCCATCTACTGACGGTTCCCGTCGCTCACTGCATTCAGTGTAGGCACGGCCTTGTTGCTGGCGGGTTGCTCCCCAGCAGAGCCAGCATCCTCGTCCAGCCGCAGTACAAAATTACTGATCTTTTTTAAAACCAATGATTGAAATGAAAATATTTGTCTAACTTTGCACCGCATCCCTGAAGTCTACAGACTTCGGACACACTGAGTGAAACACTACCTAAAATCAGCGCATTTACCGTCTTACAATACATCAACAAAACAAATAACAAACCGATTGGCCAAATTAAATATGCGCTACTTTAATTCCGCCAACGGGTTCTAGAATATATATGTTCATAATGGACCTCGTTTATTTCAAAGAATAGCTACAAGAAATCAGCTCGTCTTTGTGTAATTCAACGAATAAAATTTAGCACTATATTAGCAATCATCAGCAACGCTAAGATGATGGCCACTATCGTTATTTTTTTTTCGACCGAAGCCTTAAAGTCTGTAAACAGCTTCTCGTTCTTCTTGGTAAGATCATTAATGGTTGTTTCCATCTTTGTCGTTGTCGTATCGAGAGCCTCTTTTGCCTCTTTCTGTGAATTCTTACCAGCTTCCGTTGCATGGTTAATGGCTTGCTTGGCTTCTCCAACAAATCCTGTTATTTCGCTATTCAGCCCGTTTATGGCTGTATCGGTTTTACCTTTAAAACCATCTATCTGTTGCCCCGTCTTGTCAGAGAAAGAAGATGCCGCCCTATCAATTTTAGTGATGGCTGCATTGATTTTTGCATCCACCTCCGAAGAAAGCGAATCCTTGTTTTGTTTGATTTGTTCTATCAATTGGCCTATCTTCTCCGAAACCGATGAAAGCTGTTCGGAATAGGTCTTTATCTGTTTTGCGCCTCCTTTGTAGGCACTAACAGTTTCATCTACCATTTTCCTTGCAGATTCAATGTCTTCGAGACTTTTTTGCAGTTGAGCAAGATTTTCAAGAAGTTTCTGGTTATCCATTTTTGTATGTTTTAATTGTTCTATTCGATGAATTTTGTTTTGAATGCCTCCAGCCAATCATTCTGCAGCCTGATTTCGCAAAGGAGATCCCATCCTTCCATCTGCTTGATGTCAACCTTTGTGACAACTTTCTTTGCAAGCAAAGTGTCTTTATATTCCTTCATCTTGGCTAAAAACTCTTGCTTCGATGATGTTCTTTTACAGAATTCATAATAGCCTTCCATATAGCTTCGCTCCAATTCTGTGAGGGCATTTTTCGTATTGCTCTTCAAAAACTTGATACAAAACACATTCAGCAAATCCAATGCTGGATTAGGCTCAGTCAAAGCCCGTCGTATCAAGCGGACAGCACCTTGAAGATGCATTACATTGTCTTTAGGTGTTCCTTCGTTTACCAGTTCGTCATCGATAACCTTCATGTACTTAAAGAGGATGTCGTATGACGAGTTGGCTCCTCGTTGGGTGTCAACAGTAAGCGAATAGGGTGTAGGCACTCCATTGATGTCAACCATATAACCTTCTCTCGCATACTTGGAGTTAAAGTAGAAGAAGATGAAGTCCTTCAGGTCTTCATTGACTTCTAGCCAGTTGCTAGTATTGTGAATGGCATCGTTGCAGAAACGCTCCATGTCATCGATGGCTTGTTTCCGCTTCGTTGCAATCTTTTCATACACAAACTCGGTCAAATAGCCCAAACACCTCTGAATCTCGTTTTGCCCTCGATAATCGTATGCTCGCCTCATCTCCAACTCGGCTCGCTCTTCGGTGTAATAACGCATCAGGAATCGTTTCAAGCCGTTGTAATAACCCCCGTCCGCCTTTCTTCTGGTCACAATCCTGAAAGTACGATTGCTATAGTCTCTTGTAAAGTCGTCAACAAAGCCCACGCAGCACATCCTATAGATGGCTTTCTCCAACGCTGCCTGATAGTCTTCGTCTTTTTCAATCGGGTCAAGATTGAAACGAATCAAACGCCGATTGAGTGCCTGAAAATCTTGGCTCAACACCTGATAGGAGATGGTAGAAACAACCACTTGCCCCTCAGAAGCAGCCATTAACTCCGTCATAAAGCCAGAAACATTCCTCGGTGCAACTGTTCCTCCTTGAATAGCAACATTGGTGCTCTGGTGCTCCATCAAGAAATACATGACGTGTTTCTCGAAGTCTTCACCTTTGAAGTTGTTGTCATAGAAGAATTGGTGAACTTCTCTATCCGCCCCAAGTTGTTCTGAATAGAGAATGATGGAAAGAGCCATCTTTCTGTCACGTCCGGCACGGCCAGCTTCCTGCACAAATGCTTCCAAAGAACCTGAATGGTTCACGTTCAAAGTAAATCGAACGTCAGGCTTGTCAATGCCCATTCCAAACGCCTTTGTGGCAACCATGATGTCGGTGTTCCCATGCAGGAAATCATCTTGGGCGGTCAACTCGTCTCCGCCAACATATCCACTAATTCTGTCACACCCAAGGGCAGTTTGGATGGATGAAACTATACCAGGATTGTTTTGAGTGTTATTTACCCCGATGCTTCCTCTACGATGAGGACAGAATACAATGGCCGAAGCACCATTATTCAGATACCATTGGTCTGGTACATCAACGGTCAAATTCGCATTGTTGATTCTCTCCTGAAGGTCAGGATCTACGATGTTCTCTCTCTCAATGAAACGCTCCTTTATTCGTTGGATGGCCGCTGGCGATTCCAATTCCTGCAACATATCTCGTGCTTTGTCCAGTACTCTGGGCGCATTCGTATTCTTCGCTTCAAACACATCCCACTTGCTTCGTGCATAGTTTGCTCTCACGGGCATGACACGATATTGCAATTCCAGCCTGTTGGTGTTCTCAAACCTCACGGTTGCATCAGTATCAAGCGGGAATGCTGAATCTCCTGACAACTCACGTTCTACGTCGGCGAGAACGTCGAAGGAAGCTGTGGCTGTAAGACCAAACAATGAGATATGCTCGTTTCCTTCTTCGCTTTGCTTTGGTAGTACATAATTGTATAGGTTTCTTCCGAGATGTAGATAAGAGAAACGGAAATCATGACCCCATTCGGAAACGCAATGCACTTCATCAATGACACCGTATGCAAAATAGATATGGCCTTCGGCCATTGCCTTTAGTTTCTGCCTAAAGCGGTAAATGCATAACCTTTCTGGAGAAACAAAAAGTATCTGAACCTTTGATTCCGACATTTTTGCCTCTCTTTCATACATCAATTCCCTACCTACGGTAGAGTTAATGAAAGTACAACAATCTATACCGTTCTTTAACAAGCCGTCATACTGGTCTTTCATCAAAGAAGTCAAAGGATCTATTACAATAGACACGCCTGGTTGCAACAATGCTGCCAGTTGATATGTGAGTGATTTACCGCCGCCAGTGGGCAACAACCCAATCACACTCTCCAGTTGTACGGCTCGGCTTAATATAGGAAGCTGGCCTTCTCGGAAATCTTGTTTGCGGAACAGCAGCTGGAGGAAATACCTCAAATGAGAAACTTCATTTTCATTGGGTGTATATACTCCATGCTCGTCCCTTGTGGTTAGTGCTTTGTACTGAATCCTTTCGGTCGTGTAGATTGTCCTTTCTTCATACACTTCCTCTGATGAGCGGACATTGAAATAACACTTGTTTTTGGCTTTGAACTCTGAGAACTCCACATTTCGAGCATCGCAAAAATCGTCAAAGCCATAGTCAACAACAAGGTCATACTCTTTTTCTGACACAGCTGCAGAAGGTCGCTCCATGACATTGGCTTCAAGATGAAGTGGCGAATCTGCATGTGCTGAAATTACCGTCAATGAAACCTCTGGAAACTTTCTGTCTGAATACTTTGCCGTTAGAGCAGTCAGATGATTATACATCTGTTTCAAGTCTTCAAAAGCTAGTGCGGCACAAGGATGGTCATTCTCCTTGACCAGCACATTCCAATTTGAAGCACTCCAATCAAGATGTCCTGAAATCATTGCTTCAACAATGACCTTCTCCATCCTTGCCACTGAAACAGGAATGCACTCAAACCCTCTCTCAAAAGAGGAAGTTTTGTACCCATTGCTCTCATATACTATCGAGCCTAATGGATTGCTTTCTTTGGTGATTCCGAAGGTATCGGAAAACACTATTTCGAGGAATGGACTGGCTTTTGAAGGAAGGCCTCTGCTGATGATATTGCTTAGTACAGCAAGAATCGGGTCGATGTCATCATGTACGCTGGCACCAATATCGAATGGCGCAAGTACCTCAAACGCTCTGTGCTCATGCGCTTCTTCAGCATCTTGATAATCCAGTTTATATGCGGCAAAAAATTGCTTTGGAGGGTAGAAGGAGTATGGGATAAGAACAGGTTTCCCTTGTACCACTTCTATTCTAAAACATTTGATTTTTGCCGTATATGCTTTTCCGTTGGGATAATACCCAAACTCATTCGTATAGAAATTCTGCAATTCGGCATTTGCATCAAGATCAAAATATCTTGCAAACGCATCCATACGAGATGCATTTACCGTAGGCCCCATACACATGATGAAATGGATGCCTGGTGCATCGCCTAGAACACTGGCCAATCCTTTCAGATTGACGGTCTCAATGTCAAGGATATTTGAAAAGAAATGTATACAGACAGGGCTTGAAACATCGATACGCTCTATAACTTCGCCATCGATATCGCCATCTGCTGGCAGATAGGCACATTTCGTGTCTATCTTAGTCTTATAGCCACTATACGCTTGACTAACATTCGTATTGGCTCTTTCCAGTGTAAAGGTTGAAGGCTCTATCAGAGTAACTTTTCTTGGCGCGTTTATGCGACCTTGCCGACGAATCATATCAAGGAAGCAAACGCTTGCAAGTCCTTGCCCACAAGCCCAGTCCACAATTTCATATCCCTGTTGCAGGACTTGAAACGGAAAATTCTCAAAAGCTTTTTCAACTTTATCCTTGTGAGCTTGTCCGTATGCAACAATATAAGCGCAAGCCTGCCCATCATTTTCAAGCAAAGCCCTGCCTCGCTCAAGTCCTGGATAAAACCATGCTCTATTTCTATATTGCACGGGAAGCCTTTCGGTGCAAATCCTAAGAATGTCGTCAAACGACGGTTCGTAGATTTCTCGTATTTGTTCTTCGTATGTTGGCATGGTTATTTACCCGTTATCGTTTCAGATTGCCAATTCGTTTCCTTTGCTTGTTTCCAATTCCTCAACGCCACTTCCTTGCTCGCATTGGCATAGCAATACTCGCAAAGGTGCGGGCAGGTGTTGTATTCGCCGATGTCCTTGCTCACCATGCAGCCGCAAAACTGCCGTTGGCCCTTGTCGCGGTTATCCTTCTTCTTGATGGCGTATTGGTTGGCGTTCAGTAGGATGGCGTTGGCGGGTATCGGCTCCGCCCCGAACAAGGAGTTCTCGATGGTCTTTGTCTCCACGCCGAGGAAGTCCATCAGGGCCTTGTCGTGGTGCGCGAAGCGTATCATCAGGTCATCGTCAATGCAGCGGTTGTGACGGATGCCGTACTTTTCAATGTCTATTTTCTCGCCGCAAGTGGCCAACTGGTAGCCCCATCTTTGGTTCAGTTCGGAAAGCCTTTGCGCAAACTCATCCATTTGCTGAATTGTCCACTCCTGATAGTTCACATGGCTTCTCTCCAGATTGGCCTTCACCTTCTTATATGAGGCGATGTCGGCGTAGCTGAACACGAACTTTTCAGTGTAGCCTTGCAGTTGGTTGCCGATGTTTTCCACCTTTCGGAGCAGGTCGTCCATCGAAATCCTGTCGGTCAAGAGCAGTGGGTCGAAGCGCCAAATCACACGACCTTGACCCAAACGATTCACCAACGCCTTGAACGTGTCAATGCGTTCCTGCAATGGCGGTACACCCTTTTCCAAGCCTTCGTTTTCGTAGTCGTTCAGCGTGTATTGGAT
>FLNV01001058.1_pt1 | contig 35316 bp, 27 predicted proteins | sample 1140351 | NCBI WGS metagenome assembly FLNV01 (sample SAMEA3878207, study PRJEB12797) | bioreactor metagenome | biome: Moose rumen | place: Sweden | collected 2011-10
ACTTACTTCATGTATGTCCGTTAATACCAACACAGAGGTACTGAGTTTCAGAGAATTAATAATTATTTCCTCCCCCTTCGTGGTGGTTAGAGGGGGCTCCATTGTGTGACAGCCTCGTGACAACCTTTGACAACCTCCAACAGGTTGCACGCCCTTTGCCACAGCGGGATGTGACAACCTTGCAACCTTTTTTGAGGAAAAACTATGATAGGAGTTTTTTTATGGTAGGGGGGACTGAGTCGTTACGGAGGATACAAGCATAAAACGAGAATATATATTATGGATGACAGAAGAATTTCTGATACTCATCTTCAAAGTTAGGCGTGAAGACATCCTTTTTGTAGTTTGCTGTGATTTCAGAATGACTCCAAAAGCGTCCACCATCTAATTCTTCAGGATTTGGATGAGGCTCACCTACATAAATCGTTTTATAGACATAAACCAACTCTCTTTCCTGTTTACTCTCAAAGATATACTTCCCTAAGAAGATGGGAGTGAAGGTGGTAATATTCAATTCTTCACGTACTTCACGATAAAGCGCTTCCTCGATAGTTTCTCCGTAATCCACATGACCGCCCGTGGCAGTATCCCAGCGGTTAGGTTGTATGTCTTTCCAAGAAGGGCGTTGCTGAAGAAAAAGTTGTCCTTGTGAATTGAAAACATGAAGGTGTACTACAGGATGAAGGATCTTCGTGCCATCATGGGCTTGACTTCTGAGTATGCTCCCAATGACATTTCCTTCTTCGTCAACAACCGGAAAACGTTCTTTTTGATTATCCATATACATTCTTATGATTCCTTTAAATCACTTTCACGTAACAGTCTTTCCACTCGTCAAGGATAACAGGATCTTCTTCAAAGAATCCGTAGAGAGAACTGCCGCTTCCCGACATGGCGGCATAGAGGGCACCATGATGATAAAGCTGTTCTTTAATTCTCCGCAGCCTTGGATACTGAGGAAAGATACTGTCTTCAAAATCATTTCTCAGGGCATCCCGCCAGGTACAGATGTCTTGTTGGACAATCTCACGGCACTTGATTGTTGTTGGCCGTGGGATGATATGAGCAAAAGCCTCACGTGTGGATACTGCTATCGGAGGCTTAACGATGAGCAGATGATAACGACTCAGGTCAAGATCTATGGGTGTTAGCTGTTCACCGATGCCCTCGGCATAAGCTGGTGCGTCAAGAATAAAGATGGGACAATCAGCTCCCAACATGGCAGCTTTCTCACATAATTCTTCTTGGCTGATATTCAGTTGGAACATCTCATTCAGCAACCGCAGCATGAAAGCACCATCGGAAGAGCCGCCACCTAAACCTGCCTGACTGGGTATTGCCTTATACAAACGGATATCAACAGGGGGGAGGGGATGTCCCTTTAGTAATAATAGCCAGGCACGAACCACCAGATTATTATTGGCATCTCCTTCCAGAGGTACCCCAGAGAGAGATAAACTCAAGTGATCACTCTCTACCACCTCGAGCGTATCATGGATATCAATAGGATAGAAGACGGTTTCCAGATTGTGATAGCCATCCTCACGTTTCTCCACAATATTGAGTCCGAGGTTGAGTTTTGCCCGTGGATATATTATCATATTTTTTATTCTGAAAAGTATTGCAAAGATAATGAGATTTTTGTATATTTGCAACCCAAAATCAGTTTTTATGCCAGTAAGAAATACAAATACCCCCATTGACAACACCTATGGTCATCTGCAGCCACAGGCCATAGAGATAGAAAGAGCCGTATTGGGTGCTTTGATGATTGACAAAGACGCCTTCTCTGTCGTGAGTGAGATCCTCCGCACAGAGACATTCTACGAGCCACGTCATCAGAAGATCTATCACGCCATACAGACTTTGAACCTGAATGAGAAACCCGTGGATATGATGACGGTGGTGGAGCAGTTAAAGAAAGAAGGAACTCTGGAGGATGTGGGAGGTCCCACCTACATCGTGGATCTTACCTCTCATGTGGCATCATCTGCCCATATAGAATACCACTCTCGTATCCTTGCCCAGAAATTTATAGCCAGACAACTGATATCTTATGCCAGTAATATCGAGACAAAAGCCTTCGACGAATCGATAGACGTGGATGAGCTGCTGCAAGAGGCAGAGGGGACGCTCTTCGAACTCTCCCAGACGAACATGAAGAAGGACTATACACAGATCGATCCTGTGCTCGAGCAAGCCGTAAAGATTCTGCAACAGGCATCGTCCAACAATGATGGACTGACTGGTATTCCCACAGGCTTCACTAAGCTCGACGAAATGACAGCAGGATGGCAAAACAGCGATTTAGTGATCATCGCTGGTCGTCCAGCCATGGGTAAGACCGCCTTCGCGCTATCTTTGACAAAGAATATCGCTGTTGACTATCAGATACCCGTCGCTTTCTTCTCCTTGGAAATGAGTAATGTACAACTTGTCAACCGTCTGATTTCTAATGTCTGCGAACTTGAGGGTAATAAGATTCTGAACGCCAATCTTGATAAAGTAGAATGGGAAAGGCTCGACCGCAATATCCGCAAATTGAACGGAGCACCTATTTATATAGATGACACACCGGGCATGAGTATCTTTGAACTGCGCTCGAAAGCCCGTCGTTTAGTGCGTGAGAAGAAAGTGAAGATTATCATGATTGACTACCTCCAGTTGATGAATGCCAACGGTACACGCTTCGGCAGTCGTCAGGAGGAAGTTTCCACCATCAGCCGTTCCTTGAAAGGATTGGCTAAAGAACTTGACGTTCCTGTACTGGCTTTGTCACAGTTGAATCGTACGGTAGAGACCCGTGATCCTTCAAACACGAATAACAGTAAGATTCCACAGTTGAGCGACTTACGTGAGTCGGGAGCTATTGAGCAGGATGCCGATATGGTTCTCTTTGTGCATCGTCCGGAATATTACCGTATCTATCAGGATGATAAAGGAAATGACTTACGAGGCATGGCGCAGATTATTATTGCCAAGCACCGTAAGGGAGCGACAGGCGATGTGATGCTCAACTTCCATGGGGAGTTTACCCGATTTGAGAATCCTGAGGATGCCCGTTTCAGCAAACCTTTTAATACGGGAAACGGTATCATCAGTTCCAAGATGAACACAGATGATACCGATGGTGGTTATCCTTTCCCACCGATGAATGAGATGGACCCAGGATTCTAAGAAAGTACGGATTAATCAGGGGTGGAGAGACGGGTACCGGAAGAGGTTTCCGTCTCTTTTCCTGTTACCATATTACCAGTGACATAGAGACGTGTCATCTCCGTCTTGCCATTGGTCCTTACCGTGATCGTCTTTTTGAAACTGCCGGGGAACTTTCCCTTACCATTGTAAGAGACATCAATCTTTCCACTCTGCCCGGGAGCTATGGGTTCTTTTGTATAGGTAGGCACTGTACATCCACAACTGGCGAAGGCCTGGTTGACAACCAGCGGGGCGTCACCCACATTCTTGAAGGTGAAGGTACATTTCTGTACACCATCATTCTCATGGAACTTACCCAAGTCGATCTTTACTTGATCAAACTTTATCTCTGCTTGTTTCTGTGCATTTGCAAAAACAAAAGTGCCGCACAGCATTGTTAATATAAATAAAACCCTTTTCATATCTTTCTGTTTTAATTTGTATCATTTACTAATATGACGTACAAAAGTAGTCATTTTATTAACAGTAAAATGTAAACAACGATGATAATTATTAAATATTAACGGTTGATAACGCTTTCTTGATAACTTTCATTCTCCAAATAAAGTAAGCTGAAAATTATTTGTTCATATCGGAGTTTTATTGTAATTTTGCAGCAAAATTAAAAAAAACGATGTATAGGACTAAGACTTGTGGTGAATTACGCCTTCAAGATGCCGGTAGCGTTGTGACACTAGCCGGCTGGGTGCAGAGAACAAGAAAGATGGGTGGTATGACGTTTTTGGATATTCGTGACCGTTATGGAATAACCCAGATTGTTTTCGATGAATCGAAAGATGAATCATTATGTGCGAAAGCCAATAAACTCGGTAGAGAATACTGCGTGCAGGTGATCGGTGAGGTCAGCGAGCGTCAGAGTAAGAATCCTAAGATGCCCACCGGTGATATCGAGATCATCGCACAGGCACTTCATATCCTCAGCGAAAGTATCACTCCACCGTTTACCATCGAAGACAATACTGACGGAGGTGATGATATCCGCATGAAATATCGCTATCTCGATTTACGGCGCTCGGTAGTGAGAAAGAATCTCGAGCTCCGTCATAGGATGACGATACTGATACGTAACTTCCTCGACTCAAAAGATTTCATAGAGGTAGAGACACCTATATTAATTGGTAGTACACCAGAAGGAGCACGAGATTTCGTGGTGCCTTCAAGAATGAATCCCGGACAGTTCTATGCCCTGCCGCAGAGTCCTCAGACGCTCAAGCAGCTCCTGATGGTAAGCGGTTTCGACCGTTATTTCCAGATTGCCAAGTGTTTCCGTGATGAAGACTTGCGTGCTGACCGCCAACCAGAATTTACACAGATAGACTGTGAGATGTCGTTCGTAGAGCAAGACGATGTGATCAATCTGTTTGAGGACATGGCCAGACATCTCTTCAAAGAGATTCGTGGTGTCGAGTTGCCTGAGAAACTGCAGCAGATGACATGGCACGATGCCATGAGACTGTACGGTTCTGACAAACCCGATATCCGTTTTGGTATGGAGTTTGTCGAGTTAATGGACATCCTCAAAGGTAAAGGCACCTTTTCTGTCTTCGACAATGCTGAATATATCGGGGGTATCTGTGTACCGGGATGTGCTGCTTATACCCGTAAGCAACTCGACCAATTGACAGACTTCGTCAAGAGTCAGCAAGTGGGTGCCAAGGGGTTGGTATATGTGAAGTTCAATGCCGATGGCACGGTCAAGACAAGTGTCGATAAGTTCTACACCCCAGAGGTATGGACATCTTTGAAAGAGAAAATGGGAGCGAAAGATGGCGACTTGGTATTGATCCTCAGTGGTGATAATGCGAATAAGACACGAATACAGTTATCCTCCTTACGTCTGGAAATGGGTAACCGTCTCGGTTTGCGAGACAAGAACACCTTCAAGTGCTTGTGGATTATTGATTTTCCACTCTTTGAGTGGAGTGATGAGGAGCAGCGTTTGATGGCTACCCACCATCCATTTACGATGCCAAATCCCGATGATATCCCCTTGTTGGAAACCCATCCGGAGAAGGTACGTGCCAAGGCATACGATTTTGTTTGCAATGGTGTGGAGTTAGGGGGCGGTAGTCTTCGTATTCACGACGGACAGTTGCAGGCGAAGATGTTTGATATCCTTGGTTTCACTCCTGAGCGTGCCATAGCACAGTTCGGTTTCCTCATCAATGCCTTCAAATATGGAGCACCTCCTCACGCAGGACTGGCATTTGGTCTGGATCGTTTCGTCAGTATCATGGCTGGACTTGATAGTATTCGTGACTGCATTGCGTTCCCCAAGAACAACAATGGTAGGGATGTGATGCTCGATGCACCGGGTGAGTTGGATCCCAAACAGTTGGAAGAATTACAATTGCAGCTTCATCTCAAGGAAGTAAAATAATTGCGGTTGATTTATGTCAATAAATCTTTATAAAAAAAAGAATATATACATAAAACATATACCGATTGTTATATTAGTATTACCTTTGCACCATCCTTATTAATAGTAGGAAAAAGATTCAATCAGGATTTATAATTATTTAAAATGGCAGAAAAGAAAACCGCAAAGGCAGCTGCTGCTAAGGTTGCAGAGGCTCCTAAGAAAGAAACAGTTAAGAAGGCTACGAAGAAAGTAGCTGCAAAGAAAGTTATCTCTTATACAGCAGAGAATGTTGGTTTCAAGGCTGGTGATGTATACCAGGCTCTTGCTACCGCACAGAAAGCTCTCACTGTTAAGGAAATTGCTGCTCAGGCAAACATTGCGGAGGAGGAAGTACTCCTTGGTGCAGGTTGGTTGCTCAAAGAGGGTAAGATAACAGAGGCAGAAGGAAAGATTGTATTGGCTTAATCTGTAATAGATTATTGGGAGGGGCTGAGTGTTTACACATTCGGCCCTTTTTGTAAGTGAAATGAGATACGAAAAAGAAATAGTAGATGTTCTTGCGAAAGCGGGAAACAACGGTCTGAGCGTGAAGAAGATCGCCCGGCACGTGTTTAACGCATCGAATTCTTTTTTTGAAGTACTCGACTTCTCAGAGGTGCACCAGCAGGTGCAGCGATGTCTTTTGCGTAACAGTAAGAAAAAGGGATCTCTCTTTATTCGTATGAAGAAACGGGGTGCCTATCGTCTGAATCCCCAAGCGGTAAAGTTTGAATTGTTTCAGTCTCCATTATCTTCAGAGAAAGAAAAAGAGGAGGAGACGAGATATGATACCGACCAGTCATTATCCCTTTTTGATGAACTGTGATTTTCCTAAATTAAATTAATGATTGTTTGGATAATTGCAAAATTCTGATGAATTTGTAAGGATAATCGCAAAATATCTTAGATTATATTTGTTTTAATAAATTAAAATACATACCTTTGCATGGTCTGTTCAGAAAGAATTCTGTTAGGCATTAATGGATTCACGATATGATAAATATTTCACTTTTATCTCTTCTTGGAATCTTGCGACTTCAGGAATAAGTCGGAGGTGAGGAGGTATTTAGTATAATCGTAGCATATTCATGAATTAATCTGATCCTTTCCACTTCTGTTGAGTGTGAAAGGATTATTTATAAATATTATATAATTAAGGTAAGAAGATGGGTGAAAGATTATTTATTTTTGATACGACACTACGTGATGGAGAACAGGTACCTGGGTGTCAGTTGAACACGGTGGAAAAGATACAGGTAGCGAAACAACTTGAGCAACTGGGTGTTGATGTGATAGAAGCAGGATTTCCTATTTCCAGTCCCGGAGATTTTAATTCTGTCATTGAAATCTCCAAGGCTGTCACATGGCCCACGGTCTGTGCGTTGACAAGAGCTGTCGAGAAAGACATTGACGTAGCGGTGGATTCCCTGCGGTATGCAAAACGGAAGAGGATACATACAGGTATCGGCACCTCTGATTCACATATTAAATATAAGTTCAACTCCGACCGTGAGGAGATTATCGAGCGTGCTGTGGCAGCCGTGACCTATGCGAAGAAATTCGTGGAGGATGTAGAGTTTTATGCTGAGGATGCCGGTCGGACAGATAATGAATATCTCGCCCGTGTGATAGAGGCTGTTGTCAAGGCGGGTGCTACGGTGTGTAATATCCCGGACACTACCGGTTACTGTCTTCCTCAGGAATATGGGGAGAAGATCAAATACCTCATGGAGCATATTGACGGACTGTCCAGTGGTAAGGCCATTCTCTCCACCCATTGCCATAATGATTTAGGTATGGCAACTGCCAATACGATGAGTGGCATCCTTAACGGAGCCCGTCAGGCGGAAGTGACCATCAACGGTATCGGAGAGAGAGCCGGAAACACCTCGTTAGAGGAGATTGCCATGATTCTGAAATGTCACAAGCATATCGGCATAGATACCAATGTCAACACCACCAAGATTTACCCTGCAAGCAGAATGGTCTCTTCACTGATGAATATGCCGGTGCAGCCCAATAAAGCCGTGGTAGGCCGCAATGCTTTCGCTCATTCCAGTGGTATCCATCAGGACGGAGTACTAAAGAATGTTGGCACCTACGAGATCATGAATCCAAAAGATGTAGGTCTCGACGACAACTCCATCGTATTGACAGCTCGCTCTGGCAGGGCCGCTTTGAAATACCGTCTGGATGTGCTGGGCGTCGCTGTCAATGACGAGAAGAAGGTAGAAAAATTGTATCAGAAATTCTTGGCATTGGCAGACAGGAAGAAAGAGGTGAATGATGATGATATCCTTACGCTGGCAGGTGCTGATTCCGCTGATAACCATGCTGTGAAGCTCGACTTTCTGCAAGTTACCACCGGCATGGGTGTAAAGAGTGTGGCCAGTATCGGATTGGATATCAGTGGACAGAAGTTTGAGGCAGCCGCTACGGGAAATGGACCTGTTGACGCCGCCATCAAAGCGCTGAAGAAGATTATCATGAAGCAGATGACGCTGAAGGAGTTTACTATCCAAGCCATCTCCAAAGGCTCCGATGATGTTGGAAAGGTGCACATGCAGGTGGAATACAATGGCAGTGTCTATTACGGATTTGGTGCCAACACCGATATAGTGACCGCTTCTGTAGAGGCCTATATAGAATGTATCAACAAGTTTAAAAACTGATTATATGAACACATTATTCGACAAGATATGGGACAGGCATGTGGTGCAGATCGTAGACGACGGTCCCACACAGATATATATCGACCGTCTATACTGTCATGAGGTGACATCCCCTCAGGCCTTTGATGGTATGAGGGCAAGAGATTTGAGATGTTTCCGTCCGGAACAGATCTTCTGCATGCCGGATCATAACACCCCCACCCATGATCAGGATCAACCGATAAAGGATCCGGTATCGAAGAAACAGGTGGATGCCCTCAAGGCTAATGCCGAAACATTCGGACTGACACACTGGGGGATGATGCATCCCAACAATGGCATCATCCATGTGGTGGGTCCTGAGATGGGCTTATCTTTACCGGGGATGACTATCGTCTGTGGTGATTCCCATACCAGTACCCACGGTGCTATGGGAGCTGTCGCTTTCGGCATCGGCACGTCAGAGGTAGAGATGGTCCTTGCCTCACAGTGTATCCTCCAGCAGAAGCCCAAGTCGATGCGTATCACCATCAACGGCACACTGGGCAAGGGTGTCTCCGCCAAGGATATCGCCCTCTTCCTGATAAGTAAGCTGACCACTTCCGGTGCTACCGGATATTTTGTGGAATACAGCGGAGAAGTTATCAGCAGTCTCTCTATGGAAGGACGGCTCACGCTTTGTAACCTATCGATAGAGATGGGTGCCCGCGGAGGATTCATAGCACCCGACGAGACCACCTTCGCCTATATCAAGGAAAAGCCCTACGCCCCGAAGGGAGTGGCCTGGGAGAAAGCCATGGAATATTGGAAGACGCTTTACAGCGGTGAGGATGCTGTCTTTGATAAAGAGTGGACCTTTGACGCTGCAGTTATCGAGCCCCGTATTACTTATGGCACAAATCCCGGTATGGGTATTGGCGTCAGTGAGACGATACCACTCAGCGAGGAGATGGATGAGAAGGGTAGGGCCTCATTCCTGAAAGCCCTTTCCTATATGGGTTTCTCTGAGGGTGAGAAGTTGGAAGGTCATCCCATCGACTATGTGTTCCTCGGTGCCTGCACCAATGGCAGGGTAGAGGATTTCCGTGCCTTTGCGGAGATTGTCAAAGGGCACCATAAGTCAGAAAATGTCACGGCATGGCTTGTTCCCGGCTCTTGGGCTGTCAACCGTCAGATCCGCAAGGAGGGTCTCGATAAAATCCTTGCTGACGCAGGCTTTGAGATCCGTCAGCCAGGGTGTTCGGCATGCCTGGCGATGAATGACGATAAGATACCCTCCGGAAAATACTGTGTTTCTACCAGTAACCGTAACTTTGAGGGGCGTCAGGGTCCTGGTGCCCGCACGATCCTTTCCAGTCCGTATATGGCTGCGGCAGCTGCCATCACCGGAAAGATTACCGATCCCAGAATATTCATGTAACAACCTTTATCAAGATGAAACAGAAATTCAACATCATAAAAAGCACCTGTGTTCCCCTTCCTTTAGAGAATGTAGATACCGACCAGATTATACCGGCGCGATTCCTCAAGTCCACTACTCGTGAGGAATCTTTCTTCGGTGAGAATCTTTTCCGTGACTGGAGATACCGTGCGGATGGATCCCTGAATGAATCATTCGTCTTGAACGATCCCACCTACGGTGGATGTATCCTCGTGGCTGGTAAGAACTTCGGTTCCGGGTCTAGTAGGGAACATGCCGCATGGGCCATCGCGGGTTATGGCTTCAGGGTGGTTATCAGCAGTTTCTTTGCAGATATCCATAAGAATAACGAGCTCAATAATTTCGTATTGCCTGTGGTGGTGACTGATGCCTTCCTGAAAGAACTCTTCAGGAGTATTGAAGAAGACCCGCGGATGATGGTGGAGGTAAACCTCCCTAAGCAGACGGTTACCAACTGTAAGACAGGCCGTCAGGAACATTTCGATATCAACGGTTACAAGAAACACTGTCTGTTGAATGGCTTGGATGATATCGACTTCTTGTTGGAGAACAAAGAAAAGATTGTATCATGGGAAGCAAAAAACAAATGATATGGCATTCATAAACGAAGGTAAAAATAATCATTATCATAGGACACTGCCCTTTATTGAGATTATGGACTGTACCCTGAGGGACGGGGAGCAGACCAGTGGGGTGTCGTTCCTTCCGCATGAGAAGCTGATGATCGCCCGCAAGTTGCTCAATGATGTGAATGTGGATCGTATCGAGGTCGCTTCTGCCGGTGTCTCCAAGGGCGATGAGGATGCTGTCAGTATGATCTGTCGCTATGCCAGGACGATTGGTAAGGAAAACAAGGTGGAGGTACTTGGATTTGTAGATGGAAAGAAGTCGGTTGACTGGATAAAGGGTTGTGATGGAAAGGTGATCAATCTTTTGGCAAAGGGTTCGGAACGCCATTGCCGACAGCAGCTGAAGAAGTCTGCTGAGGAACATTTAGAGGATATCCTTGAGGTGGTGCATTATGCCGACAGTCAGCAGATGACCGTTAATCTCTATCTTGAGGATTGGAGCAATGGCATGCAGGACTCCCCAAAATATGTCTATACACTGATGGATCGTCTTGTGAACACCTCTGTCAAACGTTTCATGCTTCCCGATACCTTAGGAATCTTGAATCCCCTTCAGGTAGTGGAGTTTATGCGGAAGATGCAGCGTCGCTATGGCGGCACGCATTTCGATTTCCATGCCCATAACGACTACGACCTTGCGGTAAGCAACTCTTTAGCCGCGGTGTTGAGCGGTTGTAAGGGATTGCATGTCACGGTGAACGGACTGGGAGAACGCTGTGGCAACGCCCCTCTGTCAAGTGTGCAGGCTATCCTGAAGGATCATTTCCAGGCCAAGACGAATATCTGTGAGGACCGTCTTAATGAGATCTCCCGTTTGGTGGAGGGTTATAGCGGCATTGCCATAGCGCCCAACCAACCTGTCATCGGAGAGAATGTCTTCACGCAGGTGGCAGGTGTCCATGCCGATGGTGACAACAAAGCAAGGCTATATTACAATGCTCTGGTTCCGGAGCGTTTCGGCAGGAAGCGGGAATATGCCCTGGGTAAGAACAGTGGCAAGGCGAATATTGAGAGGAATCTCGAGGAGCTGGGGTTGGAACTGTCGCCAGAACAGACCTTACGAGTTACGCAGCGCATCACAGAGCTGGGCGATCGGAAAGAGATTGTCACGCAGGATGATCTGCCTTATATCGTCAGTGATGTACTCAAGCAGGACTCTCCCGAAGACACGGTGAAACTCATCAGCTATGTCGTCTCCACCGCCTACGGCCTCAAGCCCGGTGCGAATATCCATGTGGAGATCAACGGTAAGCAGTATGAGGCTGGCGCCACGGGTGATGGACAGTATGATGCCTTTGTGAAAGCCCTGCGGTGGATCTACCGCAAATACCTCGGAAGAACCTTCCCTCTGTTGGCTAACTATACGGTGTCCATCCCTCCCGGTGGACGCACCGATGCCTTAGTGCAGACCATTATCACTTGGCAGAACGGAGATAAGATTATCCGCACCCGCGGACTGGATGCCGATCAGACATACGCAGCCATCAAAGCTACCTTCAAGATGCTGAACATCTTCGAAAAAGAATACCAGAGTTCTTTGGAGAAAACAAAATAAGTTTGTAATTTTGCCAAATCTGAAAGTGCTGAATACATTAAAGACCTTAAAACTCAAGAAATATGAAGCTTAATATCGCAGTTTTGGCCGGTGATGGTATCGGACCGGAGATTATGCAACAGGGAGTAGCCGTGATGAATGCCATTGCGGAAAAATTCAATCATCAGATTGAATACAAGGAAGCTATCTGTGGTGCCGATGCAATAGAGAAGGTGGGAGATCCCTTCCCCGAAGAGACTTTCCGTATCTGTCAGGAAGCAGATGCTGTGCTCTTCGCCGCCGTTGGTGATCCGAAGTACGATAACGATCCTACCGCCAAGATACGTCCGGAACAAGGTCTCCTCGCCATGCGAAAGAAACTTGGGCTATATGCCAATATCCGTCCGGTGCAGACCTTCAGGTGTCTGCTTCACAAGTCACCCCTGAAAGATGAGCTCATAGCCGGTGCCGACTTTATCTGTATCCGTGAGCTGACCGGTGGTATGTACTTCGGTGAGAAATACCAGGATAATGACAAGGCCTACGACACTAACTACTACACCCGTCCCGAGATTGAGCGTATTCTGAAAGTGGGATTCGAATATGCCCGTAAACGTCATCATCATCTCACCGTGGTGGATAAGGCCAATGTGCTTGCCTCCAGCCGTTTGTGGCGACAGATCGCCAAGGAGATGGCACCGCGGTATCCTGATGTCACTACCGACTATATGTTTGTTGACAATGCCTCCATGCGGATGATTGCCGAGCCCACCTTCTTCGATGTGATGGTTACGGAGAACACCTTTGGAGATATCCTCACCGATGAGGGTTCCTGCATCAGTGGATCGATGGGCTTGCTCCCCTCCGCCTCCACGGGCGAAAGCACCCCTGTCTTTGAGCCTGTTCATGGCAGTTGGCCGCAGGCTGCGGGCCAGAACATCGCCAATCCGCTGGCACAGATCCTCTCTGTCGCCATGCTCTTCGAGTATTTCGACTTGAAGGAGGAAGGAACCTTGATCCGTAAGGCTGTGGATGCCTCCCTCGACAGTAACGTGCGTACACCGGAAATACAGGTTGAGAACGGGGCCCATTACGGTACCCGTGAGGTAGGGCAGTGGATTGTGGAATATATCCGGCAAACATCATGAGAAAGATCGTCGTATTCCTCTTGTTGACTCTGTGGCTGCAGACACACTCACAGACCCGTCAGGAACTGCGTGACAGTCTGAAGACAGCCACCGAGCGTTTAGCCTATCATCCTGACAGCATCGACCTGCGGCTGAGGAAAGCCGCTGTCAACATGCAGTTGGAGCAATGGACTTTTGCACAGGAGGAGTACGACTATATTCTGCAGCGTTACCCTTACCACCTCACAGCCCTCTATTTCCGTGCCTATACCAACGAGCGTCTTCTTCGTTACAATTTCGCACGGCTGGACTACGAGAATCTCCTGATGATCGTGCCAGCACATTTCGAGGCACGGTTAGGACTGGCGCTGCTCAATCAGAAAGACAAGCGTTACACCGAAGCGATGGACCAAATCAACCTCTTGGTCATGCAACATCCCGACAGCGCCATCGCCTATGCCGCACGTGCCGGCATGGAGACAGAGCGGGGGATGTACGACTTGGCTATCTATGACTATTCCGAGGCTTTCCTGAGAGATTCCGCCAACACGGATTATCTCGTCTCACGTGCCGATCTTTATATCCGTCAGCGGAGATATAAAGAAGCAAAAAAAGACCTTGACCAACTGGTCAGGATGGGTATTCCCAAACCCAATCTAAGCGACTTCTATAAGCGTTTGAAACAATAGACCAAATATTTTATCATTTTTTATAATTCACTATCAGTGAAAAGTTTATCACTATTGCCAACAACAATTACTTAAAACTCCTTAAAAAAAAAGTCGGATTTCGTGGAGAGATATAAAAAAAAATATATACCTTTGCGCTGAAATTCGAATTTATTCATTAATATTTCTAAAACAACTATGCAGAAAAGAACTAGTTTTCTGGTTGCCTTAATGCTGTTTTTCTCCACAGCACTGATGGCACAAATTACAACTTCTTCCATGAACGGTAAGATCGTTGATGAAAACAACGATCCCGTGATTGGTGCAACGGTACAGGTTGTTCATGAACCATCTGGAACCCGTTACTCAACAGTGTCTAACATTGATGGACGTTTCGCTATTCAAGGTATGCGTACCGGAGGTCCATACAGTGTTACTATCACTTACATCGGTTACAAAGACATTACCTACAAGGACATTACCCTCCAGTTAGGTGAGCCTTACATGCTCAACGCTAATCTCAGTGAGGATGTGAACCAGTTGGGGGAGGTTATTGTCACTGGTACGAAGTCCAAGTTCAATGCAGAGAAGACAGGTGCTTCCACAAACATCAACAGTGCGCAGATCACCAATTTGCCTACTGTCAACCGTGGTATTACCGAGGTTACCCGTCTGTCTCCTTACGGTGGTAATGGCATGAGTTTCGCCGGTGCCGATGGTAGAACAGCTAACTTCACGGTGGATGGTGCAAACTTCAACAACAACTTCGGTTTGTCAGAGAACCTTCCTGGTGGTGGTAACCCCATCTCTATCGACGCTATTGAAGAGTTACAGGTGGTTATCTCTCCGTATGATGTCCGTCAGACCAACTTCATCGGTGGTGGTGTGAACGCGATTACCAAGTCGGGTACCAACACGTTCAAGGGATCTGCCTACATCTACCACAAGAATGAGAACATGCAGGGTGATGCCGTTTACCGTCAGCAGATATCCGGTGCCCGTGAGAAGTCACAGACAACCACTTACGGTTTTACGCTCGGTGGTCCGATCATCAAGAATAAGCTGTTCTTCTTCGCCAATGGTGAGATGGAAAGGATACCAACTGTCGTCAACCGTTGGAGAGGTTCGGAGAACGGTGTCGCTGATGCCACCAACTATGTTTCACGCACGAAGCTGTCAGACCTGGAGGCTGTCTCCAACTATGTGAAGAACAAGTATGGTTACGACACCGGTAGCTACACCAGCTTCCCTGCTGATGAGAGTAATGACAAGCTGATGGTTCGTCTCGACTGGAACATCACCGACAACCACCGTTTGGCTGTACGTTACAACTATACAAAGAACAATTATTATAGCTCTCCAAACGCATCATCTATGGACGGAGGTACCCGTATGTCAGGTGCCCGTATGTCGCAGTACTCTATGGCTTTCGCCAATACGATGTATTCCATGGAGAATCTTGTTCACTCTTGGTCACTCGACCTTAACAGCCGTCTGAGTGATAATCTCTCCAACCAGTTCCTGGCTACTATCTCCAAGCTCGATGACGTACGTGGCTCCAACTCTTCAGAGTTCCCGCATATCGATATCACAAAGGATGACAACAACTACATGGCCCTCGGTTATGAGTTGTTTACATGGAACAATGCTGTTCACAATACCATTTGGAACATCAAGGATGATGTGACCTATTATATGGGTAAGCATAAGATTATGGCAGGTGTCACTTTCGAGCATCAGATGGCCGACAACCAGTATATGCGTAATGGTACCGGTTACTACCGTTACAACTGGGAAGATGGTATGAGTGTTGAGCAACTGTTCAATCAGACTCCTGAGATTTTCTGTCTGACTTACGGTTACGACGGAGAGTCGAAGCCTGCCGCTCGTGTACAGTTCAACCGTCCGGGCATCTACGGACAGGATGAGTGGAACATCAACGACAAGTTCAAGCTCACCTACGGTCTGCGTATTGACGGTTTGTTCTTCAATAATGACGACCTGATGACCAACAACGCCATCAAGGCTATCGACTACTATGACAAGAAAGGTAATGTACGTAATATCGATACCGGTAAATGGCCTGGCAACAGCATCACTTTCTCTCCGCGTATCGGTTTCACATGGGATGTGCTGGGTGACAAGAGTCTGAAAGTACGTGGTGGTACCGGTCTCTTCTCCGGGCGTCTGCCATTGGTGTTCTTCACCAATATGCCTACCAACGGTGGTCTCGTACAGTATCAGGCACAGATTAATGCTAAGAATGCCGCTGCCAAGGGATTTTCTATGGATAAGTTTGCCGGTGGCCCGATGACGAAGATCAGCGATATGCTTGAGAAACTGGAGAGTCTGGGATATCCCACTACCGTTTCTCCCGAGGACGGAACAGTACCCAGTTCTATCTCTGCTGTGGATCCCGACTTCAAGATGCCACAGGTATGGAAGTCTTCCATCGCTGTCGATTATGCACTTCCTGTCGGTTTCCCATTGTCGATTACCGCTGAGGGTATCTTCAACAAGACAGTGAATGCCGTATCTATCTCCGACTGGAGTATCTTGCCAGTAGGTGGTTTCGCACGTTTCAATGGTGTTGACAACCGTCCTATCTATCCTACCAACTTCCGTTCAGGCACCAAGGCATTCGTCCTGGAGAACACCAGCAAGGGTTACGGATGGTCTGCCAACGTCACTTTGAATGCTCAGCCTACTGAGTATCTGAGTTTGATGGCAGCTTACACCCATACCGTTTCCAAGGAGATTACCGGTCTGCCTGGTTCCGCCGCTGAGTCTGCCTTCACCTATGTTCCCACCTCTGAAGGTCCTAACAATATCAAGCTGCACAACTCACAGTATGTTACTCCTGACCGTTTCGTGGCATCTGCTACTGCTCATGACAAGAGTGGCAACCACTTCAGCTTGATCTATGAGACCTGGCGTGGAGGTTACAACTATTCGTTCATGACCACCAACGACATGAACGGTGATGGTTACAACTATGATGCCATCTATATTCCTACCAATGAGGAAGTGGTAAACAACCAGTTCCGTTTCGTATCTACCGATGACCGTGACCGTTTCATGGACTATGTTCATTCCAACAATTACCTGAAGAATCATCAGGGTGAGTATGCTGAGGGTTACAGTGTCTATTCTCCATGGGTACATCGTGTGGACTTCTCTTACAAGCACGACTTCCGTGTGAATGTAGGTCAGACTAAGCACACCCTGCAGCTCTCTTGTGATATCAAGAACCTGCTGAACCTCTTCAACTCCAGTTGGGGTGTCAGCAAGTATCTGAATCCATCTATTGGTTCCGACGCACGTATCCTGAAGTATGAGGGTGTGGATGCAGATGGTTATGCTACCTTCTCAACACCTTCTGTCATCAACGGTCAGACCAAGACATGGACACCAAACTATTCTTTGGGACAGTGCTGGTATGCTTCCATCGGTATTAAATATATTTTCAACTAATTAAAGTCGAAACGATATGAAACTTAAATATATTATTCCGTCTATCCTCGCAGCTATCTGTCTTTTTACGAGCTGCTCTGAAGATAATGACCCCACCTATCTGGATGAGATCCGCGTATCTTCTTCATACGTCTCATTGGATGTTAACGGTGGTTCTAACTCTATAACAGTGAAGACCACTGACAGTTGGACTATAAATGCCGATGATATTCCTAACTGGTTGACAGTATCTCCGACATCCGGATCCGCAGGCGAGAGCACTATTCAGTTCAGTGCTTCGTCAACACTTGATGGACGTACTGCTGAACTTCATCTGACAAGTGCCGGACGTACCCAGAACATTAATATTATTCAAGGACTGTCAACTGTTTCTGAAGTGACATGTGCAGAGGTTATTGCCGGTCCTGACAGCAAGACATACCGTGTGACGGGTGTCGTGACAAGAATTACAGAAACCGCCACTTATGGTAACTTCTATATCAATGATGGTACCGGTGATGTTTATATCTATGGTACAAAGTATGAGGGAAAGACCAAGCAGGCTGCTCTTATTAAATTAGGTGTTGAGGTAGGTGATGAGATCACTGTTGAAGGTCCAAAGACCACCTATAACGGTACTGTAGAGCTTGTTGATGTTGATGTTGTCAATCTTAACAAGTCGCTCATAAAGGTAGATTCCACCTATGTGGCAGGTGTCGCTTCCAATGAGCTTCCTCTTGAGGGTGGTGATCTTGTCGCATATCTTACCTGTAAGAGCGAATATGGTATATCCGTAGAGATTCCTGAGGATGCTAAGAGTTGGTTGTCAATCAATGCGATAAATTCCGGAAAAGTTCCCACCGTTACATTCCATGCTCTTGCAAATACAGGTGGTGACCGCAGCACGACAGTTACCTTCAAGACAACTGACGGAAAGAAGGATTATACTTCAGAGGTAACCATCAGTCAGAAGGGTGCAATCGTCAAGGCTACGATGGCTGAGTTCCTGGCAGCATCAGTCGGTGATACACAATATCGCCTGACAGGTGTTATCACTAAGGTAGCTAATAGCACATATGGTAACATCTATATTGCAGACTATACCGGTGAGGTTTACGTCTATGGAATTGGTGCCAAGGGTGACTTCGAGAAACTCGGTCTGAAGGTAGGTGATGTGGTAACACTCGTTGGTAAACGTGGTGCATATAAGGACAGTCCACAGATGACTGGTGGTCAGTTTGAGAATCTTGACTATCAGGTGGAAAGCATCTCTATTGCCGACTTCCGTAACCTTTCAGATAACACATCAAAGTATTATCTCATTTCCGGTACGATCTCAGAGGCGACAGAGTCTGGAACAAAGAATGACGTTACTCAGTATGGTAACTTCAACCTGACTGATGACAGTGGTTCTGTGTACATCTATGGTGTATTAAAAGGCTGGGGCGGTCCTAAGGGACAGTTTGGAGATCTGAACCTTACATGGGGGGATAAACTTACCATTATTGCCTATAAGACCACTTATAAGGGTCTCGTAGAGGCTGTAGGTGTTTATTTGTCATCTGAGAAGCAATAAAGACCTTTATTATTATAAAGAGGCGGATATCTTAGGGTATCCGCTTTTTTTATGTCTCTTTCGTCGTTATCTCAAAAAAAACATGTAAATTTGCATGAAACGAAATAATACGGATATGAAAATCGATTTTAAAGAACTGGAAGAGAAGGTCGTCCCGAACTTTAAGGGCGGGGAAGGCCATTATATCATGAAGCAGTATGCCGATGATAAGGTAAAGATTATGTTGGGAAAACTGGAACCCGGATGTTCCATCGGCTTGCATACCCATGAGCTGAACTGTGAGATCATGTATATCCTCAGTGGCGTAGCCACCTATGTCTATGAGGGTAAGGAAGAGGTGGTGCTCCCCGGACAGGTGCACTATAACCCGATGGATAAACAACACACGCTCCTCAACAAGGAGCAGGAAGACCTTACTTTCTTTGCTGTCGTAGCGGAGCACCACTAATGTAGTTCATAGTTCAAAGTTCATAGTTCATAGTTATAAATATCAAGGTAATAACTTGTCAACTCGTCAACTTGTCAACTCATTAACTTCAATCTTTTATGAAATACTTCAAAATTTGGATGTTTATTATCCTCGGTGTCATTTTATCACAAGATATTGCTGCACAGCATAAGCGTGAGTTCCGTGGTGCGTGGATACAAGCCGTCAACGGACAATGGATAGGGATGAGTACCACGCAGATGCAGCAGACACTCACATATCAGTTGAATGAACTGCAGAAAGACGGTGTCAACGCCATCATCTTCCAGGTACGTCCGGAGTGCGACGCCCTGTATCAGAGTTCCCTTGAGCCTTGGAGTCGATTTCTCACAGGTAAACAAGGTGCTGCGCCAGCACCCTATTGGGATCCACTGGCATGGATGATCACAGAGTGTCATAAGCGAGGGATGGAGCTCCACGCTTGGATCAATCCTTACCGTGCCAAGACGAAGACCACCAATGAACTGGCCGACAACCATGTGGCCATCAAGCACCCCGAGTGGATCTTCACCTATGACGGCCTCTATCTCCTGAACCCTGCCATACCCGCCTGCCGTGACTATATCTGTGAGGTAGTACGTGACATTGTGAAGAGATATGACATCGACGGACTGCATATCGACGACTATTTCTATCCTTATCCCGTAGCAGGTGTTCCCATTCCCGACGACCGTGAGTTCCGTACATATAACAACGGCTATACGGACAGGGGAGACTGGCGACGGAATAACGTGACGCTGTTTATGGAGCAGTTGCAGAAAACCATCAAGAAAGAGAAACCCTGGGTGAAGTTCGGTGTTTCTCCCTTCGGCATCTACCGTAATAAGAAAAGTTCCTCTATCGGCAGTAACACCAACGGCCTTCAGAACTATGATGACCTCTATGCCGATGTGCTGCTGTGGGTGAACAACGGTCTTGTGGATTACTGTGTTCCGCAGATCTACTGGGAAATAGGCAACAAAGCCGCTGATTACCAGGAGCTGATAGGGTGGTGGAACCGTCATTGCAACAAACGACCGTTGTTTATCGGAGAGGATGTGGAGCGCACAGTGAAATTCCCCGATGCCAACCTGTCCGGTCAGCACCAGCTGCCTGCCAAGATGATGCTTCATGAACAGATGAGGAACGTGGAGGGTAGCGTACTATGGTATGCCAAGGCTGCCGTGGATAATGTGGGAAACTACGGCACGTTGCTACGCACCACCTATTGGAAATATCCTGCCCTACAGCCAAAGATGCCGTTCATCGACGGTAAGGCTCCCAAGAAGGTACGTAAGATGAAGGTGCTCCCCATAGACCGTGGTGATGTGCTCTTCTGGACGCCCCCTAAGGGCAGCGGCTGGAAGAACGAGGCCACGCGGTATGTCATCTATCGTTTTGACAAGGGAGCGTCAGTGAATATCAACGACCCCTCAAAGATTGTCCTGACCACCACCGACTGCTTCTACGAACTACCTGCCACCGGTGCCAAGGGCACCTATGTCGTCACCGCCCTCGACCGTATGCAGAATGAGAGCGGCCCCAAGAAAATCACAGTTCGCTGAAGCAACACACAGTAGGCATCCGATGGAGTGGTGCGGGAATGAAATGTCGTAGGGAAGACATGAGTTTTTCCCCTTCTTAATTACGTTTGCGAAGATAATTCATGGAAGAAATCCATCTGGTGGATATTGTTCAATAAGAAGTGATTATGGGTATTTAAAGTAATTCACCAGTGTAGGAAGTGGTAAATTAACTGGGATGATAAAAAAACGCCGAAAAATTTGGTGAGTTCGGAAAAACTATGTACCTTTGCATCCGCAATAAAAAGGAGCGGGGTGTAGCGCAGCCCGGTAGCGCACCTGGTTTGGGACCAGGGTGTCGCAGGTTCGAATCCTGTCACCCCGACATAGAGAGATGATCCGATGGTCATCTCTTTTCTTTTATCATACGAGAAATATGTCAGCAGTAAAATGGATCGGTGGAATCCTCGGGTTTATGGCGGCAGGACCCTTAGGGGCTCTGGCAGGCGTTGTCATTGCTTCGTTCTTCGAGCAGACACTCAACAGCTTTTCAGAAGGTGGGGATACCAGTTATAGCAATCATTACGAGAGTAGTTATTACGACCGCTACGGCCGTACCACGAATGTTAACATGGGGCAGCGTAACAGTTTCCTGTTCAGCATCCTCGTCCTGGCATCCTATATTATCAAGGCCGACGGGAAGGTGATGCACAGTGAGATGGAATACGTACGGGCTTTCCTCCGGTCCAACTTCGGACCGGAGTCGGTGACGGAAGGGAATCAGATCCTTAACCGACTCTTTGAGGAACAGAAGAAACGGGAGGCACAGCAGTCAGGCAGCTATCACACCATCGTCATGGAATGTTGTGCGCAAATGGCTCGTAACATGTCATACTCCCAACGGCTGCAGCTGCTCTCTTTCCTCGCACAGATCTGTAAGAGCGACGGTGCTGTGGTAGCAGAGGAGATCAATGCCCTGCGGTCAGTGGCACGTGCCCTGCAGCTGTCGGATGCCGAGGTGGACTCTATGCTGAACCTTCAGGATGCCAGCACGAATGTGGAGGCTGCCTATAAAGTGCTGGAGATCTCTTCCAACGCTACGGATGACGAGGTGCGCAAAGCCTATCGGACTTTAGCCCTGAAGCATCATCCCGACAAGGTAGCTACACTGGGTGAGGATGTGAAGAAGGCGGCGGAAAAGAAATTCCAGGAGATCAACGCCGCCAAAGAACTGATATATAAGGTGAGAGGGATGAAGTAAATGTTGCTGCGCAACAAATGAATAATGAATAATGGATAATGGATAATGGAATTTTTCAATTTTCAATTTTAAATTTTCAATTATAAAATTATGATCGACAGCGCAGTATTTCAGGGAAAGAAAGCGAAGTATTACACCTTAGGGTGTAAGCTGAACTTCTCAGAGACCTCTTCCTTTGCCAAGATGCTGCAGGAGATGGGGGTGCTGGTGGCTGACAAACAGGAGCAAGCGGATATCTGTCTGATCAACACCTGCAGTGTCACCGAGGTGGCCGACAAGAAATGCCGACAGGCTATCCACCGTATGGTGCGTGAGAATCCGGGGGCTTTCGTCGTGGTGACAGGCTGCTATGCGCAACTGTCGTCGGAAAAGGTGGCGAAGATAGAGGGAGTTGACCTCGTCTTAGGCTCCGACGAGAAAGCGGAGCTCATACAATTTCTGAATGAGGCATGGTCACAAGAGGAGAATGCTCATGACCATAAGCAGGTCTTTGTAAAAGGGCTGAAGGACATCCGGTCATTCGCACCCAGCTGCTCCCGCGGCAACCGCACGCGTTACTTCCTGAAGGTACAGGACGGCTGCGATTATTTCTGTACCTACTGCACGATTCCTTTTGCCCGTGGCTTCTCCCGTAATCCTTCCATTGCCAGTCTGGTACGTCAGGCGGAACAGGTGGCAGCAGAGGGAGCCAAGGAGATAGTATTGACGGGGGTGAACATCGGACATTTCGGGAAGTCCACCGGTGAGTGTTTTATCGATCTTGTCAAGGCTCTTGATCAGGTAGAGGGGATCCATCGCTATCGTATCAGTAGTATTGAACCAGACCTGATAGACGACAAACTGATACAGTTCTGTGCAGAGAGCCGTGCCTTCATGCCGCATTTCCATATCCCTTTGCAGTGTGGTTCCGATGCGGTATTACAACTGATGCACCGTCGATACGACAAAGCTTTATTTGCTCATAAGATACAACTGATCAAGACCCTGATGCCTGATGCATTCATCGGTGTGGATGTGATGGTGGGTACAAGAGGGGAGACCCCTGAATATTTCGAAGAGTGTTATGAGTTCCTGCGGTCTTTGGATGTCACCCAACTGCATGTCTTTCCTTATTCGGAGCGTCCCGGCACCGCGGCATTGAAGATACCGTATGTGGTGGAAGAGAGTGAGAAAAAACGGAGAAGTAAGCTGCTCCTGGATCTTTCAGAGCAGAAGACGCATGCTTTCTATGAGCGTTATATCGGTACAGAGGCTGAGGTGCTCTTCGAGAAAGCCACTCGAGGCAGGGCCATGCATGGTTTTACCAAGAATTATATCCGCGTGGAGTTGCCGCCAGCAGAGGCTGACCCGTTATTAGACAATCAGATAGAGAACGTCCGTCTGGGTGATTTTAACTATAATAAAACAGCATTGAAAGTATGGATAAAGTAGCTATCGTCATCTTAAACTGGAACGGGCGGAAGATGATGGAGAAGTATCTGCCTACCGTGATGGAATATTCCAAGCACGAAGCAAGGGTGTACGTGGCCGACAATGCCTCTACCGACCAGTCATTGGAATGGCTCGAAGGGCATTTCCCGGAGGTGGTAAGGATCCCCTTGGAGAAGAACTGGGGCTTTGCCGATGGATATAACAAGGCATTAGCGCAGATCGACGCGGAATATTTTATCCTGCTGAACAGTGATATCGAGGTGACACACAACTGGCTGAAGCCATTGACGGTATATATGGACAGTCATCCCGAGGTGGCTGCCTGTCAGCCCAAGCTGTTGTCGATCTTCCATCGTGACAGCTTCGAATATGCGGGCGCTTGCGGTGGGTTTATCGATCATTACGGTTATCCGTATTGCAGAGGTCGTATCATGGATACGGTGGAGCAGGACAAAGGACAGTATGACTATGAACAGGAATTGTTCTGGGCGACAGGTGCCTGTTTGATGATACGCTCAAAAGATTACTTCGGTATCGGCGGTCTCGACGGAAAGTTCTTCGCGCATAACGAGGAGATTGACATGTGTTGGCGCTTACGACTGAAAGGGAGAAAGATTGTCTGCATCCCCGATAGCCAGGTCTATCATGTGGGTGGTGGCACCTTACCGAAAAACAATCCTTTCAAGACCTATCTTAATTTCCGTAATAACCTGACGATGTTGTATAAGAACCTCCCAGAGAAGGAGCTTAGAAAGATTATGCGGGTAAGGTGGGTGCTCGACTATGTTGCTGCGCTGAAGTTCCTGCTGCTGGAGCGCAGTTGGGGTGACTTCAAGGCGGTGTATCGGGCAAGACGTGATTTCAAGAAATGGTTGCCCGAATATAAGGTCGTACGTGAACAGATCCTGTCAACAGCTGTCTCGCACGATATCCCTGAGCGTTCATCATTCAGCATCCTTTGGCAATATTATGTCAAAGGGCACAAGAGGTATGATGAGTTAATGGTTTAGGGTCATGGATAAATAATAGAGGACAGATTCTACCCCTATGAGGTGTCTGTCCTCTGCAAACTATTTCTTAACTTTTTTCTTTCTCCCCTGGAATCATAACGTACATTACCGATGTGGGACACCCTATGAGCAGAGTCCCCGAGTGAGCGTGAACTTATCTCCGAAATAATGAATTGTATAAATGGTTAACGTTATCATTAACGTTGAGTAATATTCCGCTGCTCCAATCCGTATTGCTTACGTTTATCGATCATCTTCAGAGCCAAGGCAATCACGACGGAGATTATCCCGAAAAAGGTAAACACACACATTGGTATCGTGAAATCGGTATGTCCTTTAACGGTGTAACGCTCCATGATATTACCGACATATACCGGCACGATCATGAGTCCGATATTCTGCACGAAATAGATGATGGAATAGGCGGTACCCAACTGTTTCAGGGGAACAATCTTCGGGATACTCGACCACATGGCACTTGGAACGAGGGAGAAGGCAATTCCCAGGAACGCCATCATCACACAGGCGAAGAAAGTTGAATGGAAGAAAGGCAGGGCCAGAAAAATATGACAGCCTGTAACGATGACACACCCTATCAGCATCAGTGTGGCACCCTTGCCGATACGGTCGTAGAGATGTCCGAACAAGGGTGTCAGGATAATGGTGCCATAGGGCAGGATAGAGACAATCCATCCGGCTGTGATCTCCTGAATACCGTATTTGTTGACCATCAAGTCGCTGGCGAACTTCAGGAAGGGACGTATGCTGCTATAAAAAAAGACACACAGGAAGGCGATGAGCCAGAATCCGGGATTGCGAAGTGTCTGCAGGAAATCGCGCATGCTGAAGTTGCTGTCCTCCTTTTTCCCTTCTTCCGTGGTCATCACCGCAGAACGCTCAGCATCGAACCGACGGTCGTAAGACATATAACAGAAGAAGGTGATAAGTCCTATCAGTAACAACACCACACCCACCAGGAGGGAGGAGGGAAGTCCGAAACTGTTGGCGATCAACGGACTGAAACTGATGGCACTTGCTGTGCCCAAACGGGCCATGGCGACCTGAACACCCATGGCTGATGCCAGTTCGTAGCCCTTAAACCATTTGGTGACAATCTTAGAGATGGTAATACCGGTGATATCACAGCCCACACCAAAGAGTCCGAAACCAATGGCAGATACCAGCACCTGCATCTTCACTGGTGAGGGTATCATTCCGAAAAGGGTGAAGACGGGCGTTACCTCGATGAGTGGAGAGATGAACGAGATAGCATAGTAGTTGAGGGCAGCCCCACCAAACATCAGTCCCGTTGCCAACACTCCCGTAAAGCGGATGCCCATCTTGTCGAGGATGATACCTCCGAAGAAGAGCATCAGCAGGAAAATATTAAAGATACTATACGAACCAGCAAAGAAACCGTATTCGGCGGAGGTCCATCCCATGCCACCCTCCGACACCGGTGCTTTCAGAGTTGTTGACAATGGTGATACGATATCCCAGAAGACATAGCCCATCATCATGATGAAGGATGCCATGAAGAGGATCATCCATCGGTTTCTTTTCGATTCGTTGAGCATATTCTCTTAGTTTAAAATGTAAAGTGTAGAGTGTATGGTTATGATTTGTTTCGGGAACAGGATTCTATTAACTTTACACTCTACACTTGAGGGTATAGGGTTCAGGACCCAATTACTCAAGTTATTTGATATTCGGTTCTTCCAAACCGAGACCCTTCTTACGGTCAACAACCTTCAGCACCAAACCGAGGATGAGAGCAGCCACACCTAAGCATGCCAGCATCACTAACGGTGCAGTATAGTTGTACTGAGTGGGATCGGTAACACCTGGATTTGTCTTGTCGAGCACCTTACCGATGAGCAGTGGGAAGAGCCACAAACCGATATTCTGAATCCAGAAGATCAGTGCGTATGCAGAACCGATGATCTTAGCGTCCACAAGCTTTGGTACGCTGGGCCACAGAGATGCGGGAACCAGTGAGAAGCTGGAACCGAGTACCAAGATGGTGAGGTAAGCAACTACGATACCACCCACCATATTACCCTTCAGTGCCGGGAGGATGAAGGCGAAGGTGAGGTGACAGGCGATGAGCAGCAGAGAACCTAACACCAGCATGGAGGCAGCCTTACCCTTATGGTCGACATAGTTACCGAGAATCGGGGTGATTCCTACTGCCAAGAGTGGGAATACGGCGAAGACCGTCTCTGCCGACTGACGCATATAACCCATATAACAGAAGATAACAAGTGCGATGATAGACAGACAGAGCAAACCGTATTTCATTCCTTTCTTCTTCATGAAGTTGCTGGCGAAAGCGGCAGCGGCAACCACGAGCATAATGAGATACTGTACGATGGTGACCGTTGAACTGGCCCAGAAAGAGTTAGGATCGAGGTCTGTAAAGGTAAGGTTACACTGCAACATGTTTACTGCATACTTCTGGAAGGGGAAGATAGCACTGTAGTAGAGCACGCACAGCAGGGCAACGAGCCAGAAACCGCTACTGGTGAGAATCTGACCGATGTCACTTACCTTGAACGGATCGTCTTTCTCTTCTGCCTCACCGGTCTGAGCATCCAACTTCTTATCCATGAAGAAATAAACGACGAACATGATGAGTGCAATGCAAAGCAATACCACACCGAAAGCCACAGAACGGGGAACGCTGATATTTCCACCTAACTTAGCGAAGAACGGGGAGAAGATCATACAGGTGGCAACACCCAGACGGGCCAATGCCATCTCAGAACCCATGGCCAGAGCCATCTCTCTTCCCTTGAACCACTTCACGATACCACGACTGACGGTGATACCTGCCATCTCAGCACCACAACCGAAGATCATAAAGCCGATAGCGGCCACCTTAGCAGATGCGGGCATACCCTGATAGAAAGGTGATACTCCGAGTTCATCGAAGACAGGAATGTAGTTGAGATTGTTGGTGAACCATGTCTCCATTCCACTGCCGATGAAACTGTCGGAGATAGCGTACCACTTGATCAGGGCACCTACCAGCATGACGGCACCTGACAGGACTGCGGTGAAGCGCACGCCCATCTTGTCGAGGATGATACCGGCAAAGATAAGGAAGAAAACGAACACATTGAGGAACGTCTCTGCTCCCTGCATGGTACCAAAGGCTGTGGAATCCCATCCACGCTCAGAGAGCATCAGGTCCTTGATAGGGGAGAGAATATCCATGAAGATGTAGGCACAGAACATGGCCAGTGCCAGAAGTAAGAGTGCCAGCCATCTCATGGCGGCGGAGTCTCTAAGTGTCTTTACTTGTGTCATATTATTGTTTGATTGTTTATCTTTTATTTTTTATCTCTTAGCTCTAAACTCTAAACCCTAAACTATTTCAACCACTTATCCAGCCAGCTGAAGTAGGTACGCTGCCAGAGAATGCCATTCTGTGGTTTCAATACCCAGTGGTTCTCATCGGGGAAGATCAGCAGCTCGGCAGGTATTCCCTTGATACGTGCCGCATTGAAAGCACCGAATCCCTGGTTGGCGTTGATACGATAGTCTTTCTCACCATGGATACATAGGATTGGCGTATCCCACTTGTCAACAAAACGATGGGGAGAGTTCTCGTACGTCTTCCTCGCATTATCTGTAAGGTCCTTATTCCAGTAAGCATCCTCATACTCCCAGTTGGAGAACCATACCTCTTCCGTATCAGTGTACATCGACTCAAGGTTAAAGGCTCCGTCGTGAGCGATGAAGCACTTGAACCGTTTGTCATGATGCCCCGCCAGATAATATACGGAGAACCCTCCGAAGGAAGCACCTACGGCGCCCAAGCGGTCTTTGTCAACGTATGGCAGTGTGTTGGCGGCATCATCGATAGCGGTGAGGTAGTCATCCATACACTGTCCGGTCCAGTCACCACTGATCTCCTCACACCACTCTGAGCCAAAGCCCGGGAGTCCGTGACGGTTGGGCGCAATCACCACATAACCGTGGGAGGCCATAATCATGAAGTTCCAACGATAGCTCCAGAACTGACTGACGGGACTCTGAGGACCACCCTCACAGAAGAGCAGGGTAGGGTATTTCTTTGTCTCATCGAAATGAGGAGGAAGGATTATCCAATAGAGCATGTCCTTACCGTCGGTGGTCTTCACCCATTTCTGACGAACCTGTCCCTTAGCAAGCTGATCGAAGATATGTTTATTCTCAAAGGTAATCTGTCGGATCTCAATCTCGGCACCTATAGCAGCTTCCTTTTTCTTCTTCTTGATGGGGGTGATGACAAACAAGTCAGCAGCCTCCATATAACTATGGCGCTCTGCCAGAATCTGTTTACCGTTGTTCATCATCTGCAAGGAACCGAAGTCTGCCCAGAAATTAGACAACTGCTTCACCTCTCCCTTCCAGTTGATGGAGTAGAGATTCTCGATGGCATGCCATACGCCAATGAAATAGATCAAAGCCTCTTTGTTGTCAGACCAGCAGAAGTCATCTACATTAGAGTCGAAGGACTCCGTAACGTAACGCTTTTGTCCTGTTGCCAGTTCATAGACACACAGACGCTGACGATCACTCTCATAACCGTCACGCTCCATTGACAGCCAAGCAACGTACCTTCCATCAGGAGAGAACTTCGGGTTCTGGTCATATCCCATGTTCAGCGCTTTCATCTCTTCACTGTTAACGGCTTGGTTACGCAGCGATTTAGAGGTGTCCACCTTTATACTCACCTGCTGATTACCCTTACAGAGGTTTGTGGTCTTCCTGGTGTCTATATCATATAGGTATATATCTGTATCAGTAGAGATGGCGTATGCTATGCCTGTCTTCTTCCTACTCGTATAGGCGATACTTTTGGAGTCTTTGCTCCAGTCGAGTTGCTCGATACCACCGAAAGGCTTTACCGGACATTCGTAAGGCTCATCTTTCATAATATCATAACCCTCACTGATAGTGCCTTCGGCATTTACCTCAGCCAGGAAGGGGTGAGGGATACTCTCCACATACTCATCCCAGTGACGATAGTTCATATCAGTAATCAACCGTCCCGTAGCTTTGGGGAGATCCTCAGGATTCTTTTGGATACTCTCGTGATAAGGCAGCTGTTTGATGAGAATGACGTGTTTCTCATCGGGGGAGAACTTAAAACCATCAATGCCCATTTTGTCATTGGTGAGCTGTTTGCGCTCCGTGCCATCAGGATTCATGCTCCACACCTGCCCGTCTCTCAGAAAGGCAATCTTGGCACCGTGGTTAATCCATGCAGCATCTGTCTCACTCTTGCTGCTGGTAGTCAACAGTTTCTGGTTCTGACCATCGGCATCCATGACATAGAGCACATGATGACTCTTGTTCTCCTTTACACTGTAGTAGGATACATTATAAACAATCTTAGTGCCGTTGGGGGATGCAGCGTAACCACCGATACGTCCCATAGCCCATAAAGCCTCGGGAGTCATCAGGTCACTGCTCAGCTTGATATTACTCTTTCCTATCGGTCTTCCCACGTTTTCCTGCGCATTAAGGTTCATAGCGGCCATCATAAGGATGACACACATCATTATACTTTTCCTCATACTATTTGTATTTATTCATTTGTTGCTCACGGAGCTCACGCTGACGTTTCAGCTCATCAGCCTGCTTCTGCATGGCCTCTAAGCGAGAGGCAAGGTTCTTCGCTTTCTTTGGATTATTCTCGTTCTCCTTGTATTTTGCCTCGAGAATGGCCAACAACTTCTCATCATTGGTGGTCTTACGGAGTGTCCACATGATGGCGGCACTGAAGAACATAGATATGAAATAATAGAAGTTCAGACCAGAGGAATAGTCGTTGAAGATAAAGAAGAACATGATGGGCATGAGGTACATCATCCACTGCATCATCTTCATCTGCTCTGCCTGAGGACCTACCATCTGGTCTTTTTGCTGACGCATATTCATAACGCTGTACAAGACATTGGCTACACAGAAAAGGATACAGGTCAGCGACAGATGGTCACCGATGAGCCATACGTTCTTGTTCCAGGTGATGATCGGGTCGTAGGTACTCAAATCGTTGATCCACAGGAATTTCTCACCTCGTAACTGGATGGCATTCGGTACGAAGAAGAACAGCGCCATCCAGATTGGCATCTGTATGAGCATGGGAAGACATCCACTCAGCGGACTCACACCGTATTTCGAATACATCGCCATCATTGCCTGCTGCTTCTGCATCTGGTCCTCAGGCTTGTCATATTGCTTGGTGGCCTCATCGAGTTTCGGCTTGAGCACCCTCATCTTGGCAGATGACATATAGGTCTTCTTCACCAGCGGGAAGGTAATGGCTTTGAGTAACAGGGTGATAAGAATCAGCACTATACCCATATTCAAACCGAAGGAGGTGAGCCAATCGAAGATATATAAGGTGAACCACCTGTTAATCGGGCGTATAATCCACCATCCTAAATATACCAGACGCTCCAACTGCAGGTTCTTGCCGAAGGTACTCTCTTCCTCTACCCGCTGAAGGGCACGGAAGTCATTGGGACCGAAATAGAACTCAAACTCAGAAGTCTTCTGACCGGAAGGGTCGAAAGCAGTCTTGAGTTTTGCAGAGTACTGTTTCAGATATTTGGAGCCTTTCTCCTGAAGTAAGGAGGTCAGCGATGCTTCCGGTGCATAGTTATCCTTGGAAATCATCACAGCGGAGAAGAACTGTGTCTTGAAACACACCCAGTCCGTCGGTTCTTCCACTTTCTTATCAACCACATCTTTCTGATCATTCAACTTATTGGTACCGCCCTCTGCCTTGTGATAGGTGATGCTGGCATAACGGTTCTCGAAGGTAAAACCCTTCTCTTGTTGGCGACAGTGCTCATCCCACTGGATATCCATCTCTTTGGTGGTAGGGGGGAACAGTCCTGCCATGCCTATAGCCTGTAAGGACATATGTAACATATAGTCATTACCCAAGAGATATTTCATGATCAACTGCCGTCCGTTTCCGGCATCAGCGGTCATCGTAACGGTGGTATCTGTCACCTCTGAGGGGGTGAAGAAGAAATCGGAAGTGATGTAATTATTCTCTTTCCCTGCCAAAAGGAATTTCAGCTGCTGGTCTTGCTTGTCAAAAAGGGTCACGTCATCATGCCCCTCCTGGTCTTTGAAATTCTTGATAAGGACCTTTTCAACGGTACCGCCCTTGGTATTGAGAGTAAGCTCCAACTTGTTATTTTTAAGCACGACCGTGGAAGAGGTACCGTTCGTGACATTATGGAAAGCTGCTGTGGAATCCTCTAAGGCGGCCTTCTCTTTTGCTTCTTGTTTCTGCTTGAGGGCATTCTGCATGGCCAACGCCTCTTTCTCTGCTTTTTCTTTAGCCACTAATGCCAATGAATCTTGTCGTTTCATCTCGGCTATCTGTTCCGCTGAAGGCTGCTGCCACCAACTATATCCTATCAATACCGCAGCAATCAATATAAAGCCGATAATAGTATTTTTATCCATTTTTCAGTTAATGTTAAGATATTCTTTTCACATAATATTTTGCAAAGGTACAAAATTTCGTGTTACTGACAAATAAAAGTGAAAACTTTGTTTTCGAATCATCTCATTTTATAATAATGAAAGATTAAGAAAGTTAGAAAAAGGAAAGGACGAGGAAAGGTAATAGAAAGAAGTTTGCCGCCGAGCAACTTAAAGGAGCATTACCCTTCAGGATCAGAAATAAAAATCAAGGCCTTCGTCCATTCTATTCACCCTAAAAATAAACAGTAGGAATATTTTGTATTGTTTCTGATTTTTATTACCTTTGCATAAACAAAAATCATATTAATATATATATGAGATATTTTATTACAATCATAATGATGTGCTGCTGTATCAATATACACGCACAGACAGAACAGACTGACAGTGTAGTAACTGTAATAAAGCCCAATTACGGTGACTCCTTGAGACAATTGAGACGTAATATCTGGAAGACAACCGTGACACCACAGATGTCAGCCTATAACCAATATCGACTATTTGCACCTTCCACCTTCTATCATGCCATCGCCACACACAACCTGTATCTTTACGATACCGAGCAAGATATTTATGATCAGGCTGTTGACGATGCTTTGTTGAATATCTACCTAAACCATCCGGAGTATATCACCAACAGTGAAAACCAGTTGCGAAATGCCGGTGGCGTTGACGAGACCATCACTACTCCTATACGTACGGTGGTGAACTTAGAGAAGAAAGAAGCTCCCGCTCCACAGGAGGTGATCGATGCACCGATGGACATGGTGATTACAAAACCTAATTTCTGGACGTATAAAGGTGAGCAATATCTGCAATTCCTGCAAAACTACGTGTCAGGCAACTGGTATAAAGGTGGTGAAAGCAACTATTCAATGGTGGGAAGCATTACCTTGGAGGCAAACTATAACAACAAGCAGAAGGTAAAATGGGATAATAAGCTGGAGATGAAACTGGGGTTCCAGACGAGCAGAGCCGACTCGCTCCATAACCTGAAGACCTCCGAGGACTTATTGCGTATGACCAGTAAGTTAGGGCTCCAAGCCACAAAAAGATGGTATTATACCTTCAGCGTACTGGCTTACACGCAGTTTATGAGAGGTTATAAGAATAATGACATCTTTACCTATAGTGACTTTATGTCTCCTTTCAACCTGAACATATCTATCGGTATGAACTACACGGTGGAATGGTTGAACAAGAAACTAACCGGTAACGTACAGCTGTCACCGCTGGCATACAACTTCAGATATGTGGGACGTGACGCGTTGATAACCCGATATGGACTGAAGGAGGGACACCATGCCCTACACGATCTTGGTTCTATGTTTACCGTTGACCTCACCTGGAAATTCTCGGATAACATCAATTGGAAGACACGGTTATATGGTTACTCCACATACCACCGTGCGGAACTGGAATGGGAGAATACCTTTACCTTCCAGTTTAATAAATATATCTCCAGTAAGTTGTTTATCTATCCTCGTTTTGATGACGCCACAACAAGGGATGGACATCATGCCTACTGGCAGTTTAAGGAATATGCTTCTTTGGGATTCAATTATTCATTCTAAACTAAATAAAAACTTTCAGGAATATGAAAAAAAAATATTTGTTAGGTCTTGACATCGGCAGTTCATCTGTCAAGGCATCGCTGGTGGATGCAGACAACGGACAGTGTGCCGCTTCCGCCTTCTATCCCGAGACAGAGGCACCGATTATCGCAAGGCAGACAGGGTGGGCTGAGCAAGAACCCGATATGTGGTGGAATTACGCTAAGAATGCATTACAGAAGACCATGATGGAGGTGAACATAAAAGGTGATGCTATCTGTGCCATCGGTATCTCATATCAGATGCACGGACTGGTGTGTGTCGATAAACATCAGCAGGTGTTACGCCCCAGTATAATATGGTGTGACTCACGAGCTGTCAGCTATGGAGAGAAGGCCTTTGACACCATCGGTCATGAACAGTGTCTGTCACATATCCTCAACTCCCCCGGTAATTTTACAGCATCAAAACTAGCATGGGTGAAAGAGAATGAGCCAGACGTTTATGGCGAGATTGATAAGATCATGCTGCCCGGCGACTATATCGCCATGCGACTGAGTGGGGTGGTAAATACCACTATCAGTGGTCTGAGTGAGGGGATGATGTGGGACTTCAAAGATAAACGCCCCGCACAGTTCCTGCTCGACTATTATGGCATTGACTCACATCTGTTGGCAGATATCGTGCCGACCTTCAGCATACAGAGCACCGTCAGCAAAGTGGCTGCCGAGGAGTTAGGGCTGAAAGAGGGTACCCCCATCTCTTACAGAGCCGGCGACCAACCTAATAATGCGTTGTCCCTTAATGTCTTCAATCCTGGTGAGATCGCATCTACTGCAGGAACCTCTGGAGTGGTATATGGTGTGCTTGGAGAGGCCAACTACGACAAGAAGAGTAGGGTGAACACATTTGCACATGTCAACTATGCCCCTGACAAAGAGCGTTTGGGAGTATTACTCTGTATTAACGGCACCGGCATCTTAAATGCATGGGTGCGTAGGAACGTGGCTCCTGAGGGTATCTCGTATGCTGCTATGAATGAGATGATGGAAGAAATACCTATCGGTTCTGATGGCATTCAGGTGATACCGTTTGGTAATGGTGCGGAGCGTGTATTGGAGAATGAAGAGACAGGATGCTCCTTCCATGGTATTCAATTCAACAAACATGGCAAGGCTCATCTGATGCGTGCTGCTCAGGAAGGTATCGTCTTCAGTTTCTGTTATGGCATGGAGGTGATGCAGGAGATGGGGATGGACATCCAAAAGATTCATGCCGGCAAAGCCAATATGTTCCTGAGTGACATTTTCAGAAACACCTTGGCATCTGTCTCCGGGGCTACCATCGAGTTGTATAAGACCGACGGCAGTGTAGGTGCAGCGTTAGGAGCCGGGATTGGCTGCGGACTCTATAAAGATCATGACGAGGCATTTGCTAATCTGGAAAGACTGCAAGTGATAACACCTGATGAGAAGCATCTTGCAGAATATAAGAAGGCTTATGAGGCATGGAAAGAACGGTTAATGCGTATTATTCACTAAAAATATTAAGAAATGGCAAAAGAGTATTTCCCGCAGATAGGAAAGATTCCTTTTAAAGGTGCGGACAACAAAGAGGTGTTGGCTTTTCATTATTATGAGCCGGAGCGTGTGGTGATGGGTAAGAAGATGAAGGACTGGCTGAAGTTCGCCATGGCATGGTGGCACACCCTGGGTGGTGCCTCTTCCGATCAGTTTGGCGGCCAGACCCGTTCTTATGAGTGGGACAAGTCAGAGGATGCCGTTCAGCGTGCGAAGGATAAGATGGATGCCGGTTTTGAGATCATGGACAAGCTCGGTATTGAGTATTTCTGTTTCCACGACATCGACTT
>FLNV01000172.1_pt1 | contig 35210 bp, 38 predicted proteins | sample 1140351 | NCBI WGS metagenome assembly FLNV01 (sample SAMEA3878207, study PRJEB12797) | bioreactor metagenome | biome: Moose rumen | place: Sweden | collected 2011-10
TACATGATCCAAAAACAGTAAATGATGTAGAAGTAGACACAATAATAAATGCACAAGATGAAGTTATTGATATAGAAAACTATGACTATAATAGTAGCGATAAAGAAAATATCACAATAGTAGAAGATAGCAATAATAATGTAATAACATTGTATTATACAAAGAAAGTTGTAAAATCAAGTTATACAATAAATTATGTAGAAAAGGATACAAATAATCCAATACATGATCCAAAAACAGTAAATGATGTAGAAGTAGACACAATAATAAATGCACAAGATGAAGTTATTGATATAGAAAACTATGACTATAATAGTAGCGATAAAGAAAATATCACAATAGTAGAAGATAGCAACAATAATGTAATAACATTGTATTATACAAAGAAAGTTGTAAAATCAAGTTATACAATAAATTATGTAGAAAAGGATACAAATAATCCAATACATGATCCAAAAACAGTAAATGATGTAGAAGTAGACACAATAATAAATGCACAAGATGAAGTTATTGATATTGCAAATTATAGATATGATAGCAGTGACAAACAAAGTATAACAATAGTTGAAGACAGTAGAAATAATGTAATAACATTATCTTATACAAAAGACAACAACGATTCAAGTTATACTATAAATTACTTAGATAAAGATACAAAAAATCCTATACATAATCCAAAAGTAATAGAAAAAGTAGAATTAGGAACTATAATAAATGCACAAGACGAAATTATAGAGATTGAAAAATATCTATATGATAGTAACGATAAAGAAAAATTAACGATAGAAGAAGATAATGACAAAAATGTTATTAACTTATACTATGCGAAGAAAACTGGAAAAGTAGTAGTAAAATACATAGATGAAACAACTGAAAAAGAAATTACAGATAGTGAAAAAATTGAAGGAAAAGTAGATGATGACTATAACTCAACAGCTAAAACTATAGAAGGGTATGAATTATCTAAAAATAGTGGAAACACAAGTGGAAAGATAACAGAAGAAGATATAACAGTTATATATTACTATAAAGCTAAAGCAGAAGATACAACACCAAAAGAAAATACAACACCAAAAAATGACGCTACACCTGCAAAACAAGTAGTAACAGAACTTCCAAAAACAGGAAATGCAAGTATTATTTCAGTTATAATAGCAATTGTAGCAATATTAGGAGCAATTTTCGCAATAGGATATCGTAAATTAAAAGATATAAAATAAAATAAATAAAAACAGAGGAAAATCTATCTAAGATAGTTTTCTCTGTTTTTTTAAAAACTTAAGATTAAATATTATAAAGTTTTAAGATTGTTATTTTTACAATCATTCAAATACATTTTCTTAGAGGCCAATCTATCTTGAATTCCTCGTAAAGCTTCACCAAATCTTTGAAAGTGAACTATTTCTCTTTGACGTAAGAATTTAAGAGGGTCAAGTACATCAGGATTATCCCTACATAAATCAATTAATTTTTCATAAGTTGCTCTTGCTTTTTGCTCTGCTGCAAGGTCTTCTTGTAAGTTTGCAATAGGGTCACCTTTAGCTGCGATATATGCCGCTGTAAAAGGAACTCCTGCAGCACTTACAGGATATACATCCACCCCATGTGGTGTGGGTATGGAAACTATCCTAATAGAAAATATATATGTAACTACTTATTTTGTACGAGAAATTTTATGCCTACATTTTTTGTAGGCATTGTTTGTTACTTTGCTATTTTAAATGCCTTAAAATTGATTTTGAGGCTTAACTGAATAAAGAAAATTATTAACTACTTATAGTTTAAATGGCTATAAGTAGTTTTTTGTTTTCAAAAGAGAATATGCCTCAAACTCTATAAAAGTGATAGGTGTGATGAGCCGATGCTATAAAGTTTATCCGTATTTGTGTTAAAGGTCTATTAATGCAAAGTGCGTGAGTGAGATTTTAGAACACAGACTCACAATAATAAAAGAGTATTCGGTGGCAAAACTTGAAATGGATTTGTAATTGTAAGAAAAACTCCAAAAAAATTTTATAGGACGTTTTTCTTGTTACTTTTGAAATGCTATCGCATTTCAACGTAATAAAAAGTTTGGGCAAGTATGAACAAAGATATTTGTAATATCAGCAATTATAGTAGCAACTATGCTACTTACTAGACCACCTATGAAACGAGGCGAAGACCTGACGGTTTCTAATATAGGTGTAATAATTCTCTTATTTGCATAAGGGGATATTACACCTATTTCTACTTCAGCTCATCCCCTCTGATTTCTATATAGATTTGCCATAGAGCGTGGAAGGTTGTAGGGGTTACCCTGCCACACGGATAAACTTTGTTTGTCTAGTGTGTTAGACAAGTAAACTTATTTTGAGCAAGAAAGGAGCGTTGGAGCTATGAGTTATGCTATAGTAAGCGTAGCAAATCCTCCGAAGCAAATCAAAGCTTTTTACTGAAGCAAGTCAAGGAGCAAGTTCGCGTAATAAGAAATGAAAAAAGAGGTATTTATGAGCTACGCAATAGTTAGAAATGAGAAGTTAACAAGAAATGAAATAAACGGAAAAGGAACACATAATGATAGAAAAGCAAAAAATCATTCTAATAAGGATATTGATCCAGAAAGAACGCATTTGAATTATTATATTAAGAAAAATGAATACACATACACAAAAGAATTTGATAAGTATTTGAAAGAAAACAATTTACAAGGTCATCTTCGTAGTAATAGCATTATAATGTGTCAAATGGTATTTACTTCTGACCAAGCATTTTTTGATAGAATTGGAGAACAAGAAACAAAAAGATATTTTGATGAATGTTATAAATTTATTTGCAATTATAAAAATCTAGGAGAAAAGAATGTAATATCAGCAGTAGTACATCTTGATGAAGGTGCACCACACATGCACTTAATGTTTGTTCCTGTCGTTCATGCAAAAGATAAAGAAGAAAAAGATATTGATAAAATATGTGCAAGAGATTTTTGGAAAGGTCGAGATAGTTATAGAAAACTACAAGACGCATATTTTAATCACGTTAAGTTAAAAGGCTTTAATTTAGAAAGAGGTATGTTTATTGAAGATACTGGAAGAAAACACTACACCATTGAAGAATACAAGAAAATCACTAATTATGATAATACTAAAAAGCTATTAAATGAGATGAAACTTGAATTACCAGAAGTTCCAGATATAACTGATATTGGTAAATTTACAATAAAGAGAGATGAAAAGATATTAGAAAAAATTATAAAGCCTAAAGATGACCTAATTAAAGAACTATATCGTGAAAATGTTTCTTTGAATAAGGAATTATCAAAACAATCTAAAGTTGTTGATGAGGCTGTAAAATATCAAAAAGAAAGAAATATTATTATGGCTGATAATAGAGCTTTGCATTTAGAAGTTGAAAATATAAAAAAGAAATATAAAGAAAAAGAAACTGATATGAAATGGGATTATGAAAACGAAATTAAGCATTTAGAAAAGGAAAATAATCGCTTAAATAAGATTATTGATAAATTCTACAAAACCATTGATAAATTTATTGAATGGATTTGTGATAAATTTAATTTTGGAGATTCTAAAGAATTAGTTAAGAAATTCGAAAATGAAACTCGAACATTTATTGACCCAGTAAAACAAATGAAAAAGGAAGAAAGAGAAAAAGAAATTGAGTTTGACAGATAAAATGGAGTGATAGTAATCACTCCATAAAATCTACTTTATTTCAGTTCCTCCCCATTCAACAGCTACAAATCCTGTTCTATTAGGTGTTTCTAATTGTTGTTCTTGAATATCAATAGGATTTTCTAATCCTTTAAATGTCATTAATACTCTTATTATTATATCTGGATTTGGATTTATTTCTAATGGCATATTTTCGTTAATCTCATCTAAAGTTGCAAATCTTATGTAATTGTATTTATTAGCCTCTAATTTAGGTAACCAATATATTATAAATTCTTCAGCTTCTCTTTCTGTTAGTCCTAAAATAGCAAGTTTTTCTTCTAAAAATGTAGCTACTTCATTTCCTTTTACTATAAATCCATCATTTTCTACCTTAAAGTTAACTACATTTTCACTTTCATAATATAATGAGTATAAACTTCTACCTGTAGTATTATCTATTAAATTTCCATTTGTTTCTGCTGTTACATTCCATCCGTTGATATATTTTGGATATGAACATGTTATATTATTGCTTTTCAACAATTTTAATGATACATTTGTCTTTTCAGTTGGATAAAGATATATAATTGGTTTATATGCAACACCTGGAATAGAAGTATTTGTTGAACCAACAATTACTTTTATATCATTTATTGTTTTCATATATTGTTTAGGTATTACTATAAAAAATATTCTACACTGTCCTCCTCCAACAACTCCAGCAACTTCTGTGCTAAATTTTATATTTAGCGTATTATTTTTTCTTTCAACATTGTTGATTTCCATTTCATGTAAAACTTGTCCATACACAGAATGTTCAATTAAAATTAAAGTATTATTATCAAAAAAATCTTTTGAATAATTTTCTTTTTTAAAGCCTTCTTTTATTTTGCCAACTCTATCTTCAATGCTTTCTCTATATTGCTTTATTGAATTTTCCTTAATGACTTCAGGATTTGAATATGATTTAGGGTGTTCCGCAACTGCTGTATCTATCCTATTATTAGTATCCTCAGAATATTTTTCTATCATATCTGTAGCCCATGAATCTATAGAATTATAGCAATCTATGTAGTCTGAATAATTATCAAATATTTCATATTTTGTTGTTTCTTCTTCTGTTGTAGTTAAAAAGCCTTTATCATAATTATCTAGATAGTATTCAATAGAATAATCCTTATATTGTATATCTGTTTCATCTATAGGTAATTTACTAATCTCAGTATCTTTTTCTTGGTTGATATTTTCTATTTCGACTTCATTATAATTTTGAGCATTAGGTAAACTCTTGTCTGTAGTATTTGTATTTTTTTGATATACAACAAATATTAATACACTAATAATTGCTGTCATTAGAACAAATATCAAAATAATTGCCATTTTCAAGCTAATCTTAATCTGATTTCTTCCTTCCACTTTTTTCACCTCCTTTATCCTTAGTATTTTTTTCTAATCTACTAATATAATAGCAGATTAGACATTTTTTTACAAGATATTTTATAAATTAAATATTTTGTTCTATTTTTTCTTCTTCAAATCCTTAATAATTTCATTTGATAGTTCATCACTAATAATATTCCTTACCGTAATTCCTTCATCTGTTATAGTTACATTTGAACTTGCTTTTGCTCTGCTCTTATAAACATTTTCTTGGTTTTTACAACTAAATGTATCATATTCTGTTTTTGGGTTTGGAGCTGTAAATGCTTTACCACAATGTTTACAAAGTTTTAAATATTTCTTTTCTAATATAGCATATAATTTAAAGTTTTCATCTATGTACTCTTTTAAACTTCTTATATGTATTTCAACACCATTGTATTTTAAATTAGTTCTAATATGGTTTGACTCTAGTTTTGCAATTAAAGAATAATCTATGTATTCGTTATCTTCTTTTTTAAGTTCTTTTAGTATGTTATATAAAGTTTGAGCAAAGCTTACTATTTGGTCTGCTTGTTCGTAGTATTTTTCATTTCTATAATATAACTCGTTTAAATCTGGTGTAATAAATTTCTCCATACTTCGCTGACAAATAAGTTTATTACTTTTTTCTATTATCTCTTTTATTTCTTCTTTACTTGCAGTTGGAAAGAAAATTTAAAAATAATCCACTATATCTATTGTATTAAAGCAATCATAATATGCTTTACCCATTACATTATTAAATTCTTTTAATAATACCTTTTTATCTAATGTATAATATCTATTTACAGGTAGATTATGTATTAAACCTAAAAGACCATATTCATTTATATAATCAATCAATAATTTATTTGTATCTTCTTTGTTTTCTAATGATAGTTTTCCTAAATTTATAAAATCTATTAAGGGTTTATCATTTTCTTCATAATCTCCAAAATTAATTAAAGTATACCCTGAAGCAATATCGGGTACAACATATTTTATATTGTCAATCTCCTTTAATTCATACTTATTAAACTTTGGCAATGACTGATTATTAAAGCCATATTCTAAATCAAATTTCATCTTCTTTTCTCCAATCTAAAAAAATTTTAAAAAATTTCAAGTAATATATTGGCAACTATAATATATTACTATATAATAATTTTGTAATATATTTGAATATGCAATATCTTACATATTATGTAAAGCAGATTAATACTTTATATCTACTAATATATTACACCAATGTGTTGCATTTGTTAACATATATTTACCAATACTGGTAGATATATAGGATTTTTGTGTCCAAAATAATTCAAACAAAAAATCAACCAAAGGAGGAATAAGGAAATGAAGAACAAGGAACAGATTTTAGACCTATTCTATAATAGTCATTTAAAGCAAATAGAAATAGCAAAAATTATAAGAGTTTCAACTCAATATATTTCAAAGATTGTGAAAAAAGATAGTAGATATGAACAAGAAAAAGAATATCTTAAAAAATTGAGTAAAGAAAAAAGAGAATCCTATCTAAAAGAATTTTTCAAAACCTATAGACGACATAAAAAAGATGATGATTCTTATGAACAACTGAAAGCACAATTAAAACAAGATTCATTAGAATTATCATTTGTTGGTGGGTACATTTCTGATTTAGCATTTGCAAAATGGAATAGACAAATGTTTAAATATGATAAAAATTCAAGTGATTTAGTACTAAAAAGAAATATTGTTGTATCTTGTGATGTACCAAAAAGAGTAAGTAATATTGTAAATGCTAGTACAAGAAAAGCAATATGTATATAAAAGGCTTTATTACGAAGAAAAAATGAAATTTTTTCGAAGTAAAAAGAAAAGTTACCTTTAAAAGTCTGTGCGAAGCACTAGACAACTGGAACTTTTCTTATTTTTTTGCACGAATACAAGCCTTTTTGAATATAAATTAATATTATGGGAGGATTATATTATGTGTGAGAAAGTGAATTTTAATGTTATTGAAAAGAATAAATTTGACAATATAGATGATATTACAAAGTTTATAAATAGTATTGTCAATAAATTAATTGTAAATGAATTTGCGAAGAGCGTTGATTAAAACTACTTGTTATTGTATAATGAGGTTGTACAAAATGAGTAGTTTACCGATTGGAGGGTAAACTTATGAGAGTGGCAATTTATTGTAGGCTTTCTCGTGAAGATGATGACAAACTTCACGAAAACGATGAAAGCGAAAGTATCCAAAATCAAAAATCTATGCTAATTAATTATGCAATAGAAAGGAGTTGGGATATTTATAACATTTACTGTGATGAGGACTATTCTGGAATCGACAGTGAAAGACCTGAATTTAATAAATTATTGGAAGATGCTAAAAGCCATAAATTTGATATTGTACTTTGTAAAACACAAAGTAGATTTACTCGTGATATGGAAATAGTTGAAAAATACTTACACAATAAATTTATCGAGTGGAATATTAGATTTGTTAGCCTTGTAGATCATGTTGATACTTTAGATAAAGGAAACAAGAAATCAAGACAAATCAATGGTTTAGTTAATGAGTGGTATTTAGAAGATTTATCAGAAAATATTAGAAAGACATTTGATAGTAAAAGAAAACAGGGATTACATATAGGCTCTTTTGTATGCTATGGTTATAAAAGAAGTCCAGAAAATAAAAATAAACTTGTTATAGATGAAGAAGTAGCTGATGTAATTAGATTAATATTTAATCTATATGAACAAGGAAATGGTGTTACTAAAATCGCTCAAATATTAAATGATAAAGGAATTTTAACACCTACAAAATATAAACAATCACAAGGAATTAACTTTAAAAATCAAGGCAAGAATATAGACTATTGGTGTGAATCTACAGTTAGTAAAATCTTGAAAAATGAAGTTTATATTGGTAATTTAGTACAGGGTTATAATAAGAAAGTAAGCTACAAATCTAAAAAAATGGTAAATCAACCTAAATCCGAATGGATTATAGTAGAAAATACTCACGAGCCTATTATTACGAAAGAACAATTTTATAAGGTTCAAGAAATCTTTAAAAGTAAAACTCGAAGATGTAAAAATGGTGAAGTGCATTTATTTGCTAATAAGCTTGTATGTTTAGATTGTGGCACAAAACTTTATAAATGCAAGAATGATAGAGGTTACATCTATTTTTCCTGTAAAAGTTCTAAAAAATTATATGGAACTTGCACTCCACATTCTATTGGGTATGAAAATTTAAAAGCATTAGTAACCGAAAAAATAAGAGAAAAGATTTTAGCATTTTATAACTTTGAAAATATATCAGATGATTTATTTGTTTCAAATGACAACTTAAATAAGGCTAAATTATTGCAAAATAAAGTTGAATTACTTTCTAAAGAAATGGAAGATATAAACAAAGCAATAAAAGAGCTTTACTTAAATAAAGTAAGTGGAAAAGTTCCAGAAGATGTATTTGAAGATTTAAATGCTTCTTTCTTAACTGATAAATCTGCCAAGCAAAAAGAACTTACTAAAACGAAAAATGACTTATCTAATTTAAAAGAAAAAGAATTAAACAGTAAATTTATAAAAGAACAAAAAGAAAAAATAATTAATCACTTTAAGGATTTTAAGGAACTTAACTATAATATTGTTAATAGCTTTATAGATTATATTGAAATTGGAGAAAAGAACAAGAAAAACAAGTCACAAGATGTTATTATTCATTGGAATTTTTAGTATGTTGTATAATTTTTACAAATTATTCACATAAAAATTGTGGTAATTTGACAAGATTTATGATATACTATTTGTAAATATAAAAGAAAGGGGTTAAACTTTATGGCAGATGTAAAACAACGAATGCTAGATATTTGTGATTCAGTACCAGAAGATTTTTTTGATGGTTTAAAACCAACTGAAATGGTATTCAAGCTTATGTTTGAATATATAGATAGATATGGTGAAGATGAAACAACTATTCTACCAGGTACAAACAAGCATATAACTAGAGAAACTATAAAAGAAATGCTTGAAGATAAAAATCCAAAATAAAAGGAGGTTATTAAAAATGGATTTTATGAAAAAAACTTTAAATCAAGTTAATGTACATGAAAATACTTTATATAATATTATTTATGATTTATTTTTCTTTGCAAAACTTCAAGAAAGTGAAGATAGTATCAAAAATGGTAAAGTTTGTACATTAGAAGAATTAAGACAACACATTGATGAATTGGAGGCGAAATATGCAAATAATAATATCGGATGACGCGAAGTCTGCAATTACAGATATATTTGACTATTCGTATAATATTTCTTCTAATTATGCAAGTAGAATAGTTAATAAAATATATGATGCAATTTATGATTTACAAGATTCGCCTTATATTGGTAGATATGTCCCAGAGCTTTCGGACAAGCAGTATCGAGAACGAATTTGTGAAAAATATAGAATTATTTATTATGTTTCTGAAACAAACAATACTATTTATGTTCGATACATATTTTGTGCAAGACAAAATTCTAATTTATTTTTTAAAGTTCATGAAAAAGAACTATTTGATTTTTTTAATCGATTATTTAATTAAATTCTTTTAGGATATATTCCAAACCCACTCCATGGTCTGTATAATATGGTGCGAGTCCTGCTTTCTCTAGTTCTTCTATAGAAGCATTTTTAGTTAATTGATGAACAATAGAACCAACCATTTCTAAATGTGCTAATTCGCCAGTTCCATCAGGTTATCAATAGTTAAAGACTTGAATTATAATCTTAACTATTGATAACTTTTTAATTTTCTATAATAGTCATTATATCATAAAACACCTTAAATTACCATATGTTCAGGTAATATTACTTAAATTTGGGAATTTTAGGGTAAATATGTATTTCAAAGTTAGTTGGGTTTGAATTTTTCTTTATTGACTTTTCTGTTTTAAGATATGTTATCTTTTCTATTATACTTTTAAGCATTTTGTTCTTTTCTTCATTACTTTCTAGTTTATCATATATATCTAAAACATTTTCTATTTTGGGAATTACTAATGTTTTTTCTTTATCAACTTTTTCTTCTTGTTTTACTTTAACCTGTAATGGTTCAATTTTATCTTCTAATTCTTTAATTTTAGATTTCGCAACAGATAATCTCTCTGTAAATTCTTTTTTATCGTAAGTTCCGTCTTCCAGATAATCATATATCTTATTAAGTTTTGATTTTTCTTTACTTAATCTATTTTCAAGTTGCTTTAATTGGTCTTTTATCGTAATACCTACAATAGTTTTGTTTTTACTAATTAGTTCTTCATAATCTATTTTATAGTTTTCTAGCCATATCTTTAATGCCTGTATAATCTTATCTTCTACAATATAAAGTTTTGAACTAATGTTGTCACATCTAGGGTTATTACACATAAGCGTTGCAGGTTTATCTTTTTTATTATACGGTCTTCTTTGCATAGGCTTACCACATTTTGCACAATATACTATTCCTGCAAGTGGACTTTTAACAATGTTATTATGGGGAACAGGTGGAGCATTTAAGGACCTTTTACTCTGGACAATATTCCAGGTTTCTTCATCAATTATTGCTTGATGCAGTCCATCTACAACCAAAGCATCAGGGTTTCTGGGTCTGCTTTTTACTCTTTTACCATCTTTTGTTGATATTTCTTGTTTCCTAGCACCCCATCTAATTTTGCCATTATATACAGGGTTATTTAATACATCTTTTATAGTGGACGGGCTCCAATATTTTGACTTCCTAGGTTTTATTCCTAATATATCTAATTTATTTGCAATTTCATTTATTGTTAAACCTTGATATGCAAATAAATTAAATATCTGTTTAACTGTATCTACTTCTTCTGGGGCTGGTTCCAATGAATAACCTTTGCTGTTTTTTAATTTTACTATTCTATAACCTAATGGGGGAGTATTGGCTACATATTTACCATCATTTACTGACCTTTCTCTACCACTTTGTAATCTCCCATTTGTTACTTTATATTCTCTCCTAGACATAAATAAACCAAACTCAAAATATTCCTCATCAAATTCATTATTGGGGTCATAAGTTTTTGTAAGTGTTACTATCTTTGTAGAAGAATATTTGAATACTCTAGCAACGGTTCCTTGGTCTGTTGTATCACCTCTTGCAAGTCTTTGTACTTCCATTACTAATACGCCTTGCCACATTTTACATTCAACATCTTTTAGTAATTGTTGCATTTTTTCTCTTTCTTCAATGGTTTCTCCACTCACTACTTCTTCGTATATATGGCCTATTTGCATATTATGGTCTTCTGCAAATTTCAGCAATGTTCTTCTATGTCTATCTAATGTATCAACATTATCATATTTTTCTACTTCTCTATCTTCTCTTGATTTTCTTAAGTATATACAATATGGTCTTTCATCTTGCACTATTTCTCCTTTCCTCATAATCTAGTCTTTAACTGCACATAATTATATACGAATTCTATCTAAATTACAAATTTCAATCTCTTTAAACTATTTTTTTAGCACATTTTGGACAAGTATTTCTAATGTGTTTAGAAACATACTCGTATCTTCCTTGATATAATCGTCAAAGAATTTTACAGTTGTGCCATCAATCTTTATCTCTTCTATTTCCATAGCCTATAACACCTCATTAAAGTTTATGTTTTTAAATTGTTGTTATTATTTAATTGTCTAATTTGTAAAATTCTTTAATGTTTAATTTGTAATAAAATTAGTAGTATTTATTTGTAATATGTTTAGTAGCATTATTCGTATATCTTTAAATTTGTAGTATTATTAAGAAAAGAGAAGTTAGGTATATAGCATCTCATTTAGCACAATATTGCTTTAATCAGTCTTCTCAACTAACTCTAAATATTTATATAAAGTTGGTACCGATACATCAACTATTCTAGCATATTGTTTTTTAGTCATTCTTCCGTTTTTATAATCAGGGTAGTATTCAAAGAATGCCTTTGGTAAATTTTCTTTGGTCAATTTTGGTCTACCAATAACTTTACCTTTTGCTTTTGCATTTGCCATTCCACTGCGTACTCTTTCAGCAATCATATTTCTTTCTAATTCTGCAATGACACCTATAAGTTTTAGCATTCCCTCTGTAATTGCATCTAAACCATTTGCACAGTCAAACACAAAACTACCTAATATCAATTTGATTTTTGTTTTCTTTGCAAAATCAATTATTTCACATAGTTGCATTGTTGAACGAGTAATTCTTGAAACCTCTGTTGCTACTATTGTATCACCCTCTTGGACTTTTTCTAATAATCTCTTTAATTGTATTCTATCTTCCTTGCTAGCACTTTCATATTCCCAGTAAATGTTTTCTTCCAAAACTCCTGCATTTATTAGTTCTCTTTTTTGTCTATCAATATCTTGCTTTACTTCATTTGTGCTACAACGAGCATAACCATATATCACTTTAAATCTCTCCTATCTTATTTTATATTCAATCATAAAGAAAAAGGTCATTCTAATTTTCTTTATGTTTTTGTACCATTTTGATACGATTATCGTTATAAATATATCTTTTTCAAATCATAAATGAAAGGAACTGTTTTCCTTTATACTATTATACCTCTGATTTTATGTAAAGTAAAATTGTTTTACATTTAACTCGTATCATCTCCATCTAAATCATCTGCACCATTATTCAACTTCCATTCTTCATTATGAATATAATTTATAATACAATCATCATCTGCATTCTTTAATAATTGTGTATATTCTCCAATTAAAGTCGCATCTTTTAATATAGTTCTATTTGCTTCTTCGTAAGACATTCTACTTACTTCTGGTAACATTAAATTTCCTTTTTTGCCGTGAATTCTACCATTACTTGGTATCTCACCACTTTTAGTTCGTAATTTGCACATATAATCTATTACTTTATTTATATGAAACTTCTCACTTGGAATATTTAATGTATTTAACATTGCTGTTTCCTCATCTATTTCAACTTCTAAATACTTATAATCTGTTGTAATTCTGTTTGTCTTTGTATAACCTAATCTCCAAATGTCTCTCATTGTATCATTCGGTATATACAAATATTTACCATTCTGTTCTTTCATTATGAAATGATAATGCCAACTTGGTCTATTTTGTTGCATCTCTTTCACATACAGGCAAGCAAATTCTAAATTTTTATATTTATAACACAGTCTGTTCCAGAAATTGTTAAATAATTTGGGTAAATCGTTAAAGTCATTCATTTCACTTTTAAAGGTTAGTGTAACAAACAATTCATTGTTTCCACCTTTAAAATTATTTTCTAATAGTGGTCTAATAGTTTCTTTAATTGTTCTTCTAATTGTTTTGTCTGTCTTAACCTTTGGAATTACAATTTCTTTTATTTCTCCTGTTTCAGTATTTATAATTTCATTTCCTTTTCTTCTGTATCTTGAAAGATTATTATTCTTTGTTTTTATATGTGTTATCTTGGCTGTCCCATTTTTGAATTTAGTAACCTTAACATCTTCATCAAAAGGTATGTGATAATTTTTGCCTTTCACAAATTTAATTTTCATTTTGCTAATTTTCTCCTCTCTCTAATAATAGGAGAATTAAAGTTTCTATTTATTTAATAATTATAAATACCCAAGAATTAAATGAAATTTTGGTACCTCTTTCTGCTAATATAAAATTTCATAATCTCATTGTGTAAAATAATATTAGAGATAGGTTATCTCTGTTAAATAAATATACCTTTAAACAGCAAGTAGGGAAGTGTTATCTCTACTTGTTCTCCTTTTTTGAGAAAGAAAGACCTATTCTGCTTAACAGTTAATTACTATCAGCATTATAGTAATGACTGTTGGTTTTGAATATGATAATTTCCCCCTCATTATATAATATCACCTTTGTATAAATAAGCAGGGGGTATTGTCATTTCTACTGTTTCTAAAATAGATGTAATATATTATGATTATTCAGTGAAATCAATAATTACAGAAGTCAAAAAAAATAAAACTGACAATAAATTCAGTTTTATAAAAACTCTATACATATTTTTAAATGTGTGTTTTTTTTTATCTTTTATAATTAGATGTAGTTTTATATTATATTTATCTTTGATTTACTAGATTGTGATACTTTACTCTATTATATTCAACAATTACCAATAACTGATGATAATCTTCTTGACTAATTCTTTTGGAACATAATAGTTTCTTTAAATACTGTTGTTCTTCATTTATATAATTATTTATCTTGTATCTTAACATCTTAACTCTTGAACCATATTCAGTAATTGGTATATTCTCTTTCTGGAAGTTGATAATTACATTCATAAGATATTTGCACATAATTTTATACCCTTTCTATTAAATCTTTACAAATTTTTAAATCTCTAAAATATTGATATGTCTGTATTTTCGTCATATTTTAGTTTGAGATAATAGCCATATAATTTGATGTCTATTATTATACAAGTGTTTTAAATTTGATTGTGGTGCTTTATAGTTGCATCTTCTTATCTAATACCATCATATTATTTCTATCTAATAATATTTTACATTAAAAAAGAGCAGTTATATTATCTGCTCTAATTAACATCATAATAATTTGATGTCATTATTTATTTAAACATTTATCAAATTTATTGCATAAATCTATTAAATACATACAATTCTTTAATGTGGTTTTCCAATTTGCTTTAATACTGATACTACCATAATACATTCCTAATAGTCCACCTGTTATTGCTGCAACTGTATCTGTATCATCGCCAAGATTTACTGCCTTTAAGATAGTAGTATTGTAATCATCTGCATTTAAGAATAACCACATAACTGCTTCTAATGTACTTACAACATAGCCACTACTTGAAATATCTTCTATCGAAACATCTACTATATCATCTTGTAATATTCTTTTATACTTATTTAAGGAATATTCACTAAACATTTCATAGTTCAGTTGTTTAAGTTCTTTATATGCTTCAAATCTATCTTTTCCATCTAAAAGTAATAAACAATACCTCACATAGATATAGCAGCCTAAAACACTAATCTCGTGTGCGTGGGTTATACTTGAAACATCTCGTACTATTTCATATATTTTATTATCATCTTTAATTTGTTTATAATATATGTAATAAGTAATAGGTAGTATTCTCATTAGTGAACCATTACCATTATCATATTCTCCATTTCCACCACAATTAACTGCATCATCTTGTTTTAATTCATATTTTGCTAATGCTTGTAATGTAGTTCTTCCAATATCAAAAGTTTCATTAGTTGCAGTATATTCAGCATTTCTAAACCATTTCAAGAATTTATCAGCCATATCGTTTGTGTTTATTGTACCAGTTTCAATTATAGAATGAATAGTTGCTAATGTCATAGATGTATCATCACTCCAAGTTCCTGATGATACATTATATGTTCCATCTCCTATCATATCTGTAATAGGGTATTTTTTTAATTCTTCCCTTGACTTAAATTCTGCTGGTACTCCCAAAGCATCACCTATTGCAAAACCAATTATTCCATCTTTAACATCAATTTTATTCATCATTATTATTCTCCATTATTTACTTGTTAATTCTTGATACATTTTCATTAGTTCTGCTACACAGTCACTTTCTGTCATATTATGCCAATCAAACCCGTATGCTTCCATTACAGCAATATCATTTTTTTGATGTGCAGTTCTTAAATCATTTGGCATGGTTAAATCATCATATAAATCTGCCAATGATGTATTTGTATATTTATTTCTAATATCTAATATATTTTGAGCAGTGTCCATTATTTTTTTCTTTTGTTGTTCAGTTACTTTTGGCCATGGAAAATTATTGTAAACAATACCAACTGAATAAGTAAAATCATTTCTTAATCTGCCACATACATATCTAACCCATGAATTATGAACATTAGACATCAATATTCCAAATTCATACAATGTTGCATTATTCATTATTTGTAATTTGTTATTTACTAAAACATTTGGAGAAAGAAAACCTATTGGAATATATCTTCGTCTTCCAGATGAAGTTTGCGGTATTGCTAAAAAGTTATTAGTAGGCATATTCTCATAGTGAAATTTAGATGGAGTGTCTGCTAATTTTCGTGCTGATACACCACTATTTAATCTATACTCTCTAATCTCATCTAATTTTTTAATTACAGATGGCATCTTTTTCAATAAATCAGGTGGAATTTTATTTATTACAAGAAAATATCTTTCTATATTATTGATAAATTCATACCCACCCATATATCTATAAAAATATGGTTTAGAATTAGGTTCTTTTTTAACAAAATCATACATTTCTTCTGGTTTAAATGCACAAATGGCATTATCTAATGGTACATTACCATTTCCTATACTTGGTACATCTTGTAATGGTGCTGATATTCTTTCTATCCACACATCTGGGCCATCAACTAAATAACCGTTAATATGATTTACTTTATTGATTATCTTGTCATTAAAAATAACTTTTTCATTTCTATTAAAACATGCAAAACCTATTATTACGCAGTGAACACCGGCCTGTTCTTTTGCTTCACTTTCCCAATTAAATGTAGTATATGCAAAATTTATTTTTATCGTTAATTCTTCAAATAAATACTTCCATAGAACAGCAACATGTTCTCCTTGTGCTATGGAATTAGTTGAAACAAATGCAATTTCTATATGTGTATTCTGTATATATTCTGCTGACTTTTTATACCATGATGCCACATAATCTAAATGTCCTAGATTTTTAAAGTTCTTTCCAAAAATTGCTGTTATTTCTTCTTTTTGTTCTCTGGTTTGGTCTTTGCCACCAACAAATGGTGGGTTACCCATTATATAATTTAATTCTTCTTTTGGTACAACTTCATTCCAGTCAAGTTTTAACGCATTTCCCTCAATTATGTTGGTATATGATTTTAGAGGAAGAAAGTCTAGGTTTAAGTGTAATAAGTTTTCAGTTTCGTGCATCATTTGACTTTCTGCTATCCACAAAGCAGTCTTTGCAACTGTTACAGCAAAGTCATTTATTTCAATACCATAGAATTGGCCAATAGATACTTTAATAGGGTTAAATGTACTATCACCAAACTGTATTTGACCTCTGTGTAATTTATCTAATGCTTTGTTTTCCATCTTTCTTAAAGAAAGGTATGTTTCAGTTAAGAAGTTACCGACTTCCGGCACGCTGGGTCTAAAAACTTCAATTTTGATAATTTATCTTGGAATTCTGCTACATTCTTCTTTATTGTTGTTGTAGTAGTTACATTTAATATCTTTTGTTCAAGTTCTTGTTCTAATTCTTCTAAAAATAGGGGGTCAATAACTTTGTGTATATTCTCTATTGAAGTATAGTGCATACCACCACTGCGTCTTGTTTCTGGGTTTAATGTACTTTCAAATACTGCTCCAAATATTGTAGGCGATATATCAGCCCAGTCAAAGTCCTCACTTGCTTTTGTAAGTATAAGTTCTTTAACCTTATCATTAAGCATCGGTATTTCTATATCTTCTTCTGCAAATAGGCCACCATTAACATATGGGAATTGTGCAAGGTCTTGTTTCATATATGGGTCACGGTCTTCTAATTTAGTATCTAATACTTTAAATAGTTTTATTAGTGCTTCTCTTAAATCTTCTGCATCATATTTAGTCAAATAATCGTGAAACATCTGGTGTCTGCCGAATAAACCTGCATCTTCTGCATATAGACAGAATACCAATCTAACACAAAGCATATTCAAACTTTTTAAAGTTTCTTTGTTATCTGGGTCACGATATAGTGGAAGTATCTCATCATAAATCTTACCAACTAATTCACCAGCCTTAATTGATATTTCCATTTCCTTTTTCAAATTAGTGTTTCCTGTATCTACAATAAATTGTAATCTATAATATTCTTTCTTTAAATCTTTCAACAGTATTTCTTCTGGCTCACCATTAGGTTTGTCCATATCATAAACAAGAAATGATTTGAAATTACAAGTTATAACCCAACGAGGGTGTTGTGATACTGGTAATTCTGCTATATATTTCTTTGCTTGTTGAAATGGTGTTAGTAATGAACCATCTGCTTGTCTAATTGCTTTTCTTAAATTTACAGTTATACTTTTTTGTTCTATCAAAACTTTTGTAGATGGAATATACCCATCTATAAAACCTGTACTTTTATCTATATGTACTTGGTCCTCAAATTCTATAAATTCTTCTGGTTTCTCTATTCCATATACTTGTCTTAATAATTGTAACCAGAAAGTTTGACTTTGACCTTTTTCATAACCTTTATTTTCCCAGAAATCAGCAAATTCTTTTGCTGCATTTATTTGTTCCTTATCTGTCATATATATACCCCCAATATAACTCCATTATTATCACTTTTTTATTGCTAATATATGGTTGCATTTTATCACAATTTATATTTTTTATCAACAACCCAAAAGTGTTAAAAATAATAAAAAGAGAAGATAGGGGTCTCTATTTTCTCTCTTTACATATTTTTAAATCTATTAAATTTTTATATTTCTAATGCCTTGTGCAAACAATAACCATATATAAAAATTCTTTTTTCTTCTTCATCAAATAATTTATCTTTCAAATCATTAAATTGTTCTAACAATTCTTTTTGTTTATCATTAAGTGTATTGTTTAATTTTTCTTCAACTTCAACTAATTTACTTAAAACATTTCTGTCACTTGTTCTATCACTTGTTTGTAGTGATAGAAAATTATAATACAAATTCATTAGAAAATTAACATTATCAATTTTAATTTTTGTTTCAAAATCTTTATTAAAATTTTGTATAATTTGTATTGCTTTTAATTCATCATTCATTCTATTTTACCTCTAATTCTTCTTTTAATTGATACCCTGTTAAACAACCATAGATAAACAACTGATATTGTTCTTCTTCAACCATATAGTTACCGATTTCTAAACATTTATTTAGTAAGTTTATCTGCTTTTTTGTAAGAGTTACTCTTAATTCATCTAAACTGTTAATATGTTCTTTCCTTAAATCTCTGTATTTGGAAGATGGAGTATAAAGTAGTTCATCAAAATTCTCAAAAATATTTTTTAAAAATTTCAATTTTTTATAATCAACTGATTTGCTTAAACTGGTATTAAAATTATTATCAAATGTATTCAAATATTCTTGTTCCATTTAATCACCTCTCTTTGTTATATAAATATCTTTCATATAATTATCATCTGTTATAAATGGTACCTGCATAAATTTTATATTTACCTGATAGTTTTTACCAAAACATATAGATTTCAACTTTTGTAAATATTATTTACAAAAATAGGCAGACTTCTGCATAGTAGACGAGTTTATCTACTTACATTAGCCTCTATTTTATAATATTTTACTAGACTAATCTAAAAAACAGAAAATTACATATTTAATAATTAAATAATTTGCTGGCTAAAATACTAATCATATTCTCAAAGCACTTGAAATTTATATCATTTATATTATTATTATAAAATTTAACTGCTGTCCCATCTAGTTGAATTTGTGCAATTTCCATACAATACCACCTTTCTAAATGTAATATACTCTAATTTAATTTTATCTATATGTATATTCTTATGTGCTGTATTACTACATTTTCATTGGTGATATTCATAATTGATAACCTTATGGAGCTAATTCTTCTGTTCCAATATCATTTAATATAGCTTTTGATGTTTGATCAGGCATACCAAACCTTTGAGATAAATATCTAATAGAAGCAGCAAGTTCTCCATCAGGACCTCCATACTGGCTAATTATAACTTTAGCTAAACGAGGATCAGTAGTTTTTATATTTACAGGGTATTGTAATACTTTATTATAAGTCCACATTAGTCATTTCCTCCTTCCCAAGGCCATGGTTCTTCAAGCCATCTCCATTTATTACATGGATATTCTATTGTAAGAGGTCCATAAACCTTTTGATATTTATCACAAATTTCTTTTAAATCTTTGCTATATTTATTATGCAAACATAAAGCTTTTTTATCATCTGGATGAGTATCAAGGTATAGAGCTAATTCAACAACAGCAAATTTTAAACATTTTATTTTCTTAAGCATTTCTTTTCTTGTCATATTTTTATCATTCATACAATCACATGAATTATAATCTATATTTATATCCATATTCATAAGAATGTTTCTATCATTTTCATTCTGACAATTGCAGTTTCTATCTTCTTCCATCGCTATTGCACCCCTCTCCAATAGGATTTGTTTTCCTTAAAAATTCGATTTGTTTCATAGAATCTCCAGGACAATAAGGACTTACAAGTTCTGGAAATATTGTTCCATTATCTAAACCAATACAAGGTTTAAATGTTTTATCCATATATTGAATAGGAACATAGCTTTGAGCAAGCATTGGATTTTCAGGAAATACATCAATTTCATTGTCATCATCAAAACCGCAATTACAATTTTCATTATAATTCATATTATTACAAGGACAATTAGTATTATCACAAGCTTTTTCTAACATATTTTGATTAACACAATGAGGATTGTTATTATTCATACAAAAGCATCTTCTACATCTGCGATTCATCATATTTTCCTCCTTTTTTATTTTAGTATATAATATGACAAAAAAAGATAAGTAGTTACAAAAAAATTATAATAAAATATTGAAAATATGAAAAAATAATGATAATATATAAGAAAAAAGGAGGGTGCAAAAGAAGTGAATCAATATCAAAGAGCGAAGCTAAATAAAATTCTAATTATTTCAGCTATAGTTTTAGGAGTTATAGCTATTGTAGCTACGAGTTTTTATATTGTGTTAAAAAACAAAAGAAATAATCAAAAGGTAAACTATGATGATACAATAATAGGAAAAAATTACTACATAGATATAGTAATAGATATGGAAAACAAAAAAGTTAAAAGGGATGATAAAGAAACAACATTACAAGAAGAGTTTGGGATAGATCCTTCAAAAGCAGAAATAATGTTATATTCACCAAATGATGTCAAAACATATTTTGAAAATTCAACAGTAGAGGTTGAAACAGAAGAAAAGAAAATACATTTAAAAAATCCATATCAAACAAAAACTTTAATAGTAGAAGCAGATGAAATAGAAGATGATTTTGATGCAGAAGAACAGATAGCTATTCAAGATGGACTATATATATTAAAATATGACACACAAAAGAGAACAAAAGCAGCATATCAATATTTACAGGGACAACAAGGAATAAAAAAGATTGAATTGGATGAAGTATCTATAGTAAATACTATAAACGATGAATCTCAAACTGTATATGGTGATAATCAAAATGGAAATGAACAAACAAAAGATTTCGGAATTTCTTATATGGGATTAGATAAATACAAAAATCTAATAAAAGAAAATGGAAACCCATCACAAGTTGTAGTTGCAACTATAGGATATGGAGCAGCAATACAAAACACATATCTAAAAGATAGAATAAATGAAGATTACTATAACTTTATTGCAGGGGCAGAGAATGCAAAAGATGTTCACGAAACAATAGCACAAGGCAGTAGAATGTTAGAAGTAATAAAAGAATCTACAACAGAAAATGTAAAAATTATGCCATTGGTTGTTATAAATGATGAATATTATACAACAACTGCAAGTATTATACAAGCAATTAAATATGCAACAGAAAAGTCAGATGTAATATGCTATGAGTTTGTTCATAAGCATAATTATATGATAAACTTATGTTTAAAAAATAGCTTTAGCAAAAATGTTCCAGTTTGTTGTATTACAAAAAATGGCGAAGAAAACGAATCGATATATCCTGCAGAAGATTCTACTACAATTGCAGTTTCATCTGTTGACAAAAATTTAAAAACGACAAGTTATTCAGGCAAGGGTGCATTTATAGACTTTGTCGCTAGTAGCACAGATGTAAAAGAAATATTTAATAGTTCTTCTACTGTTTCAAGATGGTCAGGAGCAGGGTACTCTAATGCACATATAGCAGGAGCAATAGCTTTAATAAAAACATACAACAAAAACTATACAATATTAGAAGTGTATAATACAATTAGAAATTATTGTAGAGACTTAGGAGAACAAGGAAGAGACAACATTTATGGTTATGGATTTCCAAATTTTTCAGAAATAAAAATGTCAGATATAGATAAACAAGATCCACAAATAACAGAAGCAAGTGTTGATAATGAGAAATGGGAAAAACAGAAAATATTTAAATTAAAGGCAACAGATAATATAAGAATTTATGGATGGAATGTTACAAAGACAGATAAAGTACCAAATGATTGGAAAACAACTGAAACAATAACAAATACTATAGATGTTACAGAAGAACTTAAAGATAATGGAAAATACTATATTTGGGTTACAGATAGTGCAGGAAGAGTTTCTTATTTAGATAAAGAAATTACAAAAATTGATAAAATAGGTCCTAAAATAACGTCAAATATAGACGACAGTAAAAAAGAAACAGAAAAATTTGTTACAATCAATATAACAGCAACAGATGATGAATCTGGACTTCACCAAAATGCATATAGTTGGGACAAACAAAATTGGGCAAAAGACAATAATAATTTAAAAGTAACACAAAATGGAACATATACAGTATATGTAAGAGATTCACTAGAAAATATTTCTGAAAAGAAAATCACAATAAATAGCTTCCCTAAAGAAGGAGAAGCTGAAATAGATGCAGGATTAGTAATTAAAGAAATAAAAGTATCATCTAAGTGGGAAGGAGACAAAAATCAAGAAGTTACAATTACACTTAACAACAATTTAAACATACAAAAATGGCAAATAACAGAAAGTGATTTTCCACCAAGAGATTTTATAGATTCTCAAGATGAAAATAATAATTCAAACAATATAAATCTACAAAATACAGTTACAAATAATATATCATCGAATAATAATGCTATACCAAACCAAGGATATTCAAATATGACTATAACAGTAGCATTAAACGCAAATCAAAAGTATTTTATGTGGATAAAAGATGTCCAAGGAAATGTAATATCTCAAGGATTTACAATTAAAAAGATAAATTAAAATGTATAGAACAATTATATATGAATAAAAACAAAAAATCTCCATATAATTATTATATAGGAGATTTTTTATGTTGAATAATACATATTGGACAAGTGTTATTAAAAAATTGTTTTATATAATTATTATAGTTGCATTAATAATTTGTTCACTGAAATTAGCAGTGTTTTATATGCCTTTTTTGATTGCTTTTATTATATATCTAACAATAGAACCTGTAATAAAAAAGTTAATGAAAAAATTAAATATATCAAGAAAAATAAGCTCTATAATAGTATTTGCCATTGTATTTGGAACAATTCTAGGACTCTTAGTGTGGGGAATTGTAACAATTGTATCAGAAGCGAATGATTTATTATCAGGATTTAATGGTTATTATGAAAAAATATATAATCAATTTCAATCATTATTAAACAATTTTGATTTTGAAAAACTAAACATATCAAATCAAATAACACAAATATTTCAGGATGCTGGTGTATCATTGCTACAAAAAGTATCAACATATTTACAAGGATTTTTAAGTAATCTTATAAAATTTGTAACTTCAATTCCAACAATAGCAATATATTTTGCTGTAACTGTTTTGGCTTTATATTTTATATGCACAGATAAAATTTATATGATAGATGAATTAGAACATCATTTGCCAGAAAAATGGGTAAAAGAAATGGCAATACATTTAAAACAAATTACAAAAACATTAGGAGGATATTTAAAGGCACAAATAACATTAGTAGTAATATCTTTTGTAATTTCTTTAATTGGATTATATATAATGTATTTTGCAGGTTTAAATGTAGGATTTCCTTTACTAATAGCATTAGGGATAGGTTTTGTAGATGCATTACCAATTCTAGGATCAGGAACAGTAATGATTCCATGGGCTATAATTTCAGGATTAAACGGTGATTTAGCACTCGGTATTTCAATTATAGTACTACTTATTATAATGAGTATTACAAGACAAATTATAGAACCCAAAATAGTAAGTGGTAATATTGGAATACATCCAATATTTACAATAATTGCAATGTATACAGGTTTTAAATTAATTGGAGTTTTAGGAATGTTTGTCGGTCCTATACTTTTAATAATTTTTAAAAACATTTTTAGTGATTTTATAGATGGTGGAGTATTAAAAGTAATTTTTGAAAAGTAATTTTCTGATGATTAATCCTAAATAGAAAGATTTCCGTATTTTAGTTACTTAAATTCAATAAAGTTGGAATATAAGTTTTATCTGGAGGATTTACAAATATATTTTCAGGAGCATTGGTTTCTTTAATAGAGACAACATCAAGAATTGCAATATTTCCATTAAATTTACCTTTTTTAATTTTTCCAACAACCTCAACCCAAGTACCGTCCGAATATTTATATGCATCATCATAATTACACAAAAAACCAACAACTAAAGATTGGTTATCATTATTAAATCTCATATCTCTTGCTACAACAAATTCATTTTCACCAAAATCTAAAAGTCTGTAAACATATCCAGTCACACGAACACTTATACCTAAATAAGAATCAATGTCTTCATTTACAGATTTTAAAATATTTGTATAATTATTTTCATTTAAATCAATAATATTATCAAAATTTACATCATTAGAAGAATTAGTATTATGTTTAAAAAAAATTATATAAATACTAAAAGAAATAATGGCTATTACAATTAGCAAAGATATAATAATAAAAAGCCTTGAAAGAGCTTTTTTATTAAGTTTTAAATTATAAATAAACATATTAATCACCTCTTAAATTCTATTCTTGAACCTCAAAAAAAGAACAGAATTTGCATTTTTTAAAAATATATGGTATAATAGTAGATGTCGCGTGAAAAAATAGTAGTAAATACAATAAAAAAGGAGAGTGTATAATATTTTAAAATTAAAACTAAAATCAGTATTTGATATACTTACGAAAGAAAGTTTACGTGCCTTAAAAATAATGATATTAGGTTTTATATTAATAATCGCGATAATAATAATAAAATATAAACCAGTATATGAAGTAAAAGTTAATAACGAAACACTTGGATATGTAGATAATAAAAATACATTAAACAATATGATTAATGAAAATATTCTAAATGTAGAAGGAGAAAACATAGAAAGTGTTGCACTAAAAGAAGAACCAAAATACGAAGCAAAATTAATTGTAAGAACACAAGATACAAATGAAACACAAATTATAGAAAAGCTAGATGAAACAAAAGTTACAACATACAAATTTTATGCTGTAACATTAAATGAAAAAAATATGGCATATGTTGATACAATAGAAGAGGCAGAAGAAGTTGTTGAAAAAGTAAAAGAAGAAAAGAAAGATGAAGATATAGAATTAAATTTAGCTATCAACGAAGAGTATACCACAAAAAAAGAAGAAGTAAAAACAGATAAAGTTGAAGTTGCAGAAACTTCAATAGAAGACAAAATAGAAAAGCTTATAGATGAAAAAGAAGCTAAAGAAGCTATTGCAGTTATAGATGGAATTAATTTATCTGTACTACCAGTATCTGGAAAAATAACATCAAGATTTGGAGCATCTAGTTCAATAAGGTCAGGTGCACATACAGGATTAGATATAGCATGCTCAACAGGAACAGATATAAAAGCTGTTGCAAAAGGAAAAGTTATATTTGCAGAAAAAAACGGAGCTTATGGTAACTTAGTCAAAATAGACCACGGTAATGGAGTAGAAACTTGGTATGCACACTGTAGCAAAATATATACAAAGGTTGGAAAAGAGGTTAAGGCAGGAGATGTAATTGCAGCAGTTGGCTCAACAGGTAATTCTACAGGACCGCATTTACATTTAGAAATAAGAATAGATGGAACTGCAATAAATCCACAAAAGTATTTATATAAATAGGCTATAATTGAAATAATTAAACAAGAATCAATGTTATGTAAATAATTATGGTTAAATCAAAAAATATTATGAGAGGTTACTTTTTTGGTAGCCTCATTTTTTATTAAAATGTTCATTAAAATTAAATACAATTAAATCTCAATGCAAGCCTAAATTTATTTTGTTATAAATGTTGATTTTCTGTAACTTTATGATATAATAACCTTATTAAAAAGGGAGTGATACATTGATAGATTTAGAAGAAAATAAAAGAGCTCTAAATGAATACAAGCAAAGATTGCAAAGTTTAGGTGATTCACTTTGACATACCAAAATTAGAAATAGAGCTTAAAAATTTAGAAGAAAAAACAATGCAAGAAGGATTTTGGAATGATCAAAATGAAAGCAGTAAAGTATTAACAAAAATTAAAATTAGAAAGAGTAAAATTGCAAAATACAAGCATATTTTAAATGAACTAGAAAACATTATAGAACTAATAGGACTTGTAGAAATAGAACAAGATGAAGCTTTAGTAGAAGAAATAGTTTCGGATTCAAAAAAGATTTCGAAAGAATTGGAAAACTTCGAACTTCAAACTTTATTATCAGGAAAATATGATACTAATAATGCAATACTTACAATTCACCCAGGAGCTGGTGGAACTGAATCACAAGATTGGGCAGAAATGCTATACAGAATGTATTCAAGATGGGCTGCAAAAAATGGATATGAAGTAAAAGAACTTGATTTTTTAGAAGGCGATGAAGCAGGAATTAAAAGTGTTACATTTGAAGTAAATGGAGAAAATGCATATGGTTTTTTAAAAGGTGAAATGGGAGTACATAGGCTAGTTAGAATATCACCATTTGATAGTGGAGGAAGAAGACATACTTCATTTGCTTCATTAGAAGTTATTCCAGAAATAGAAGATGATGTGGATTTATATATAAATCCAGATGATATAAAAATGGATGTATATAGAGCATCAGGTGCTGGAGGCCAACATATTAATAAAACTTCATCAGCTGTTAGACTTACTCATATTCCAACAGGGATAGTTGTAGCATGTCAAACTCAACGTTCTCAAATACAAAACAGAGAAAATGCAATGAAAATGTTAAAATCGAAATTACTAGACTTAAAAGAAAGAGAAAATAAAGAAACAATAGAAGAATTAAAAGGAGTACAAAGAGATATAGCTTGGGGAAGCCAAATACGTTCATATGTTTTTTGCCCATATACAATGGTAAAAGATCATAGAACAAATTATGAAACTGGAAACATCCAAGCTGTAATGGATGGAGAAATAGATGGATTTATAGAAAGCTATCTTAAGAGTAATATAAAATAATTGTTAATTAATCTGTTTGAGTTTTTTACGTATGAATTGATTTTTTATAACTATAAAAAGTATTAACAGATAATTACAAAATAAAATATAATAAAAATAGGAATATTTATAATTAAATAATCCTTTGAAATTAAAAAAGAAGGTGCCAAATATGGACACAATAGTATTAAAATTTGGAGGTAGTTCAGTTGCAGATAATATTAAATTAAATCTTGTAGCTGATAAAATAAAAGAGTTTTACAATAACAAAAATAGAGTAGTTGCAGTAGTTTCAGCACAAGGAAAAACAACAGACAATTTAATTAAAGAAGCGGCAACGCTTTCAAGTATGCCAAACGAAAGAGAAATGGATGTACTTTTAAGTACAGGAGAACAAGTATCTATGGCCAAACTAAGTATTTTATTAAATAGAAAAAAAATTCCTACTATATCTTTAACAGGTTGGCAAGCAGGAATAAAAACCAATAACACAAATCAAGATGCAATAATAAAGGATATAGATACAACAAGAATTCAAAAAGAATTAGAAAACGGAAAAGTAGTTATTGTTGCGGGATTTCAAGGTATAAACAAAAATGGAGATATTACAACATTAGGACGTGGAGGATCAGATACAACAGCTGTTGCAATTGCAGCAAAAATAAAAGCGGACCATTGCTATATTTTTTCAGATGTTGATGGTGTATATACAACAGATCCAAAACAAGTAAAAATTGCTAAAAAAATAGATAGTTTATCATACCAAGAAATGTTAGATATTGCAGATGAAGGCGCAAAAGTGTTACACAATAGATGTGTAGAAGTTGGAGAAAAATTTGGTGTTCCAATAATTGCAAAATCTACATTTGAACAAGGACAAGGAACAGAAATAAATAATAAACCAGTTGAAGGAATTGTAATAAAAAATATTGTAAAAAATGATAAACTATTATATGTGCATGGAGTTTCAAAAAAATATATAGCACAAGATTTTAATAAAGTATACAGCAAATTTGTTATAAATGAAATTGGAGTAAAAAATCTAATAAACAATAGTGACAATAACTTAGATATTTCATTTACAATTGCTAAAGATAAGTTTAATAAATTTGCAAATTTACTTGAAACAGAATTACAAAATTTTGAATGCACGTATAAAGATATTACCAGAATTTCTATAATTGGTAATGGAATTATGAGTAATAATTCAGTTTTAAAAAATGTAATGAAAATTTTAGATGAAGAAAAAGCTGATGTACTAAGTATGGAAATGTCTGAATCTAAGATTTCAATAATGTTTAAAGAAATAATTTCTAACGATATATTACAAAAACTACATGAAATACTAATTCAATAGAATGAAATATATAGATAGTTACTAGCAATCTTGAAAAGTAAAAGATACACAATAATCTAAATTTTTGAATTTGCTAGTAATTTTTTTAAAAATAATAAAACATGAAAAGGAAGAGAAGAAATGTCAAATATTAATGATTATTTAGATTGGAGAGGAGATATTCCAATAAGTGAAGAATTTGGTATAAATGAAATAGACAATATGATTTTTGCTAGGATTTCATATTTGCTATTTGATAAAATTGATTTAGAAGAATCAGAAACAATAGAAAGTGTTTCTAATAAAATGAAAAGATTCAAAAATGAAGAATTTAATTATAATGGAGACAAAGAATTAATAACAAAACTTGGTAAGAGTAAAAGGTTTAAAGACTTAATTTTAACAGACTATGTTAAAAATAATGATTTTGAAGCAGAAAGGCAATTTTCAGCAATAACGATACATATTAACAAAAAGCTAATGTATGTGTCTTTTGAAGGAACAGATGGAACAATTCTAGGTTGGAAAGAAGACTTTAATATGGCTTTTATGAAAAACATTGCAGCTCAAATATCAGGAAAAGAATATTTAGAAAAAATATCTAATAAATATAATAAAAATATGATATTAGGTGGGCACTCAAAAGGAGGAAATGTAGCAATTTATTCTGCTGTAACAGTAAACAAAAAAATACAACAAAGAATACTAAAAGTAGTAAATTATGATGGGCCAGGATTTGATAAAGATTTTTTAAACGGTATAGAAAATCTAGAAATACTAGATAAAGTTTATACTTACATTCCACAAAGCTCTATTATAGGAAGAATTTTAGAACATGAGGAAGGATATGAGATAGTAGAAAGTATACAAAAAGGAATATATCAACATGACATTTATTCATGGCAGGTCAAAGGAAAGTCAATGATAAAACTAAAAGAAACTACAAAATCTAGCGAAGTAATGAATGAAACTATGAAAACATGGTTAAAAAACACTACAGTGGAGCAAAGAAGACTATTTTTTGATGCAATATTTGATATATTTAATTCAACATCAGCCTCTAAATTTTCAGAGATTTCGATAACTTGGAAAACCAGCATGCCAAAAATAGTAGATACTTATAAAGAATTATCAGAAGAAGATAAGAAAAACATAACTGAAATGATCAAGCTTTTTGGAAAATCATATTTTTCAAGTATAAAAGGGTAACATAAAATAAATATCTCCAATATAATATAATAAAAATTATATTGGAGGTAATTTTATGTTTTTTAATGCTTTAAAAAAAACAATAGGTGTGTGTTTTATAGGGTTAGGACTTGGAATACTATTAGTATTGTTACTTCCAATTGCGGGGTGGCTATTTATAATAGGCTTAGCAATAACAGTTGTTGGGCTTGTATGGCTTACTTGTTAGAAAGGGAGGTACATATACATGACTATCGTTGTAAAAAAGGTTCCAAAAGCATTTAGAGGAATAGTAAAATTTTTATTTGGCATAAAATAATGGAAAATGGGACGGTTCTCTTTTCTGGAAAATGGGACGGTTCTCTTTTCCAATCTTGGAAAAGAGAACCGTCCCATTTTCCAAAAAAAAAGAGAGCTCTTGATATAAAGCTCTTTTTTAAAACGTTTTAAATTAAGATACTCTTTTTTTATTATGAAACTCTTTTTACATTTCCATTTTTTAAGCACTTAGCACAAACTTTAATTCTTTTTACTTCACCATTAATATCTGCTTTAACACTTCTTAAGTTTGTTTTCCAAGTACGAGTAGTTCTTTTACTTATATGTGAACGAGTAATGCTTAGTTTATTTCCATATACTGGTTCTTTTTGACATATTGCGCATTTTGCCATAATTTATTGCACCTCCTAAATTTTAAAAATAAAACTGACTAATAAATAGTTTATCACAAAATTAAAAAAAATACAAGTAATTTTGAAAAATATTTGAAAATTTGTTGCATTTTACTAAAAATGTGATATAATAGTAAGGCAAAAAAGACAATGAAAGGAAGAGTTTAAATGAATTGTAAAGTAGAAAAAACAAAAAATGCAAATGAAGTAAAATTAGAAATCACAATAGAAGCAGAAAAATTTGAAAATGCAATAAAAAAAGTATATTTCCAAAACGCAAAATATTTTAATATACCAGGATTTAGAAAAGGGAAAGCACCACAAGCAATTGTAGAAAAGTATTATGGAAAAGAAATATTCTATGAGGATGCATTTAATGATATAGCATCAGAAGAATATGAAAAAGCGATAGAAGAAAGCAAACTAGAAGTAGTAAGTCGTCCAAAAATAGATATAGTTAATATGGAAAAAGGAAAAGACGTTGTATTCACAGCAATTGTTTCTACTAAACCTGAAGTAGAGTTAGGAAAATATAAAGGTATAGAAATAGAAAAAATAGAGTATAATGTAGAGGATAGCGATATTGAATCAAACTTAAAACAAATGCAAGAAAAAAATGCAAGAGTTGTAAGCATAGAAACACCAGTAGAAAAAGGAAATATTGCTGTAATAGATTTTGAAGGCTTTGTAGATGGAAAAGCATTTGAAGGTGGAAAAGGAGAAAACTATAGCTTAGAAATAGGAAGTGGTTCATTTATACCAGGATTTGAAGACCAAGTTATTGGAATGAAAATTGATGAAGAAAAAGATATAAATGTTAAATTCCCAGAAGATTATTTTTCAAAAGATTTAGCAGGATGTGATGCAACATTTAAAGTAAAAGTTCATGAAATAAAGAAAAAAGAACTACCAGAGTTAGATGACGAATTTGCTAAAGATGTTAGTGAATTTGACACATTAGAAGAATTAAAAAATAGTATCAAGCAAAGACTTATAAATGAAAATGTTCAAAAAGCTAAATACGAAAAAGAAGATGCAGTTATGAAAGTTGTAACTAGCGAAATGAAAGCAGATATTCCTTCAGGAATGGTAGATGTTGAAGTAGACAATATGGTAAAAGATATGGAACAAAGAATGTCATATCAAGGACTTAAATTAGAACAATACTTAAAAATGCTTAATAAAACAGAATTAGAATTTAGAAAAGAATTTGAACCTCAAGCAATAGAAGCCATTAAATCTAGACTTGCACTAGAAGCAATAATAAAAAATGAAAAAATAGAAGTAACAGAAAGAGAAATTAAAGATAAATTAGAAGAAATGGCTAAAAATTATGGAAAAACAGCAGACGAATTAGAGAAAAATGAAAACATAAAAGAATACATAAAACAAGGAATAGAAAATGAAAAAGCTATAGAATTTCTAGTAAAAAATGCTAAAGAAGTAGCAAAGAAAAAAGAAAAATAAAAAGAAAGAGGAGGTTTAAAAAATTTAATAAAAATTTTTTGAACCCCTTTTTGTATATAAACGTTTAAGAAGAAAATCAAAAAAAAATTAAAATAGAGTTAATCAAAAACGAGAAAAATTTTACCGAAGCAAGATGATGTTTTTCATTAATTCAAAAAGGAGGAAGTTATGATACAAAATAGTTTAGTACCATACGTAATTGAACAAACAAGTAAAGGAGAAAGATCATACGATATATTTTCAAGATTATTAAAAGACAGAATTATATTTTTAGGAGAGGATGTAAATGCAACAACAGCAAGTTTAGTAGTTGCACAACTTTTATTCTTAGAATCAGAAGACCCAGATAAAGAAATAAACTTATATATAAATTCACCTGGAGGAAGTGTAACAGATGGATTAGCAATAGTTGACACGATGAATTATATCAAATGTCCAGTATCTACAACATGTATAGGTTTAGCAGCAAGCTTTGGAGCAGTATTATTAGCAAATGGAGAAAAAGGAAAAAGATATGCAACTCCAAATGCAGAAATATTAATACATCAACCATTAATTGGAGGACATGGAATTACAGGACAAACAACAGATATCAAAATACATGCAGAAAATATGATAAAGACAAGGGAAAGATTAAACAAGATTTTAAGTGATAGAACAGGAAAACCACTAGAGCAAATAATGCAAGATACAGAAAGAGATCACTACATGACTGCTGAAGAAGCTTTAGAGTATGGTTTAATAGACGAGATTTTAACTAAAAGAAAATAATTAGTCTAGTCAAAAGAATAATCTTTTCCAAATTATAAAAGAAGGAGAATAAAAAATGCCAAAAACTAATGCACCAAAAAACATTAGATGTTCATTTTGTGGATTACCACAAGATAACGTAAGAAAAATTATTGCAGGACCAGGAGTATACATTTGTGACGAATGTATAAATTTATGCAATGGAATACTAGAAAATGAACTATTAAATGATTTAGAAGAAGGTCAAGATTTAGAAGAAAACAAAGCTAAAATAATCAGTCCAAAAGAAATAAAAGGTATATTAGATGATTATGTCATAGGACAAGAAGAGGCTAAAAAGATTTTAGCAGTAGCAGTATATAATCATTATAAAAGAATATATAATGAAGATGTAATCAAAGATAAAGACGATGTAGAGATTCAAAAAAGTAATATTTTACTTTTAGGACCTACAGGATGTGGAAAAACACTTCTTGCAAGCACACTTGCAAAAATACTACAAGTACCATTTGCAATAGCAGATGCTACAACTCTTACAGAGGCAGGATATGTTGGAGAAGATGTTGAAAACATACTTCTAAAATTAATTCAAGCAGCAGATGGAGATATTGCAAAAGCAGAACGTGGAATTGTATATATAGATGAGATAGATAAAATAACAAGAAAATCAGAAAATCCATCAATCACAAGAGATGTTAGTGGAGAAGGTGTACAACAAGCACTTCTTAAAATAATAGAAGGAACAGTTGCATCAGTGCCACCACAAGGTGGAAGAAAACATCCACATCAAGAAATGCTTCAAATAAACACATCAAACATCTTGTTTATATGTGGAGGAGCTTTTGAAGGATTAGAAAACATTATAAAAGACAGAACAGGAAAGAAATCAATAGGATTTGGTTCAAAAATTGAAAGTAACAAAGAAATAAGTAAATACAAAGTATTTGAAGAATTATTACCACAAGATTTATTAAAATTTGGATTAATCCCAGAGTTTATAGGACGTCTTCCAGTTGTTGCAACTTTAAAAGAATTAGACAAGGATGCATTAGCAAAAATATTGGTAGAACCTAAAAATTCACTAGTTAAACAATACAAAAAATTATTCGAAATAGACAATGTAGAACTTGTATTTGAAGATGATGCAATATCTGCAATAGTAGATAAAGCAGTAGAAAGAAAAACAGGAGCAAGGGGATTAAGATCAATAATAGAAGAAATAATGACAGACATAATGTTTGAAATTCCATCAAATCCTAAAATTGCAAAATGTACAATTACAAGAGATACAGTTTTAAATGGCAAAGAACCAGAGGTTGTAATTGATGAAACAAGACAAGAAAAAATAAATAATTCTACAAATATAAGAAAAGCAAAGCCAAGAATAAAACAAGAAACAGCATAAAAATAACCTCACATAAAAGGTGAGGTTATTTTTGAAAGAGAGGAACAGAAATGAACAAAACAGAAATATTAGAAGAATATAAAAATCAAGAGCAAAGACTTTTAGCTGCAAAAATATTAGACAAGCTAGAATTTTCAAAAACTAAGAATAAAATACAATATACAGATTTCTTAAATTTAAACGAACAAGAAATGGCAATGAAACTATTAAAAAAAGTAGATTGTGAAAACTACTATTTTTTCGGTGGAAGAGAAAATCTAGAAAGAAAAGTTCTTGTAATTTATCCTGAAAAACTAACAGAAGAAATGTCAAGAAAAAATGATGAAAAAATTATATCAATAATTAGAATAAAACTTCCAAATGAATTAGAAGGACAGTATGACCACAGAACTTATTTAGGTTCTTGTATTAAGATTGGAATAGAAAGAGAAAAAATAGGAGACATATTAGTAGAAAGAACAGGAGCAGATATAATTGCAAAAAGTGAAGTAACAGAATTTTTACTTCAAAACTTATCAAGTCTTACAAGATTTAAAAGTGCAGAAATTACTATGCAAAGTATATCAGAAATAAAAGATGTAGAAGTAGCAAAAATTGAAATATCTGCAATAGTTGCATCTATAAGGTTAGATAATATAGTAAGTACACTTGCAAAAACTTCAAGAAGCAAAGCACAAGAAATTCTAAAGCAAGAAAGAGTATTTCTAAATCATCAAGTTGAAACAAAAGCTTCAAAAGAAGTAAAAGATGGAGATATTATTACAATTAGAGGCAAAGGAAGATTTGAGTTTAAAGAAATTGCAGGAAATACAAGAAAAGGTAGATTTGTTATAAAGATAGATAAATATGTATAAAACAGAAAAATGTATTCCATTCAAACTAAACATAATTAGGGTGAATGGAATTTTTTAGTCAGATTAAAAAATTAGTTTTTTTGATTTTGGTTATATATTTTATTAAATAAAATGTCGAAATTTGACGAACGATTTTTCTTGACATTATGCTTATTTCGTAATAAAATAAGTACATGCAATAAGTATTTTAGTATTGCAAAAATTTAAAATCATATTTTTAAGATTTATAAATTTTTTCATTAATTTTTTATTCACAAATTTTAAACTT
>FLNV01002094.1_pt1 | contig 35088 bp, 35 predicted proteins | sample 1140351 | NCBI WGS metagenome assembly FLNV01 (sample SAMEA3878207, study PRJEB12797) | bioreactor metagenome | biome: Moose rumen | place: Sweden | collected 2011-10
TGATGAAGCGGTTCAAGGACTATCAGGCCACCGGCACCAAGTTCTACGGATTCAAGATTACTCAAATGGGACAGGGCGAAAGCAATTGGGACAAGTATTTCGACAAAATCTACGAGGTGCATTACAAGCAGCCAAGGAGATACTAAAGTATTTCTTTCGGTAATTACAGTCATTATACTGGTTTTAAATATATTATAATAAACTATTTGAAAACATATTTGGTATTATTTACTAAATTTGTGGCTCAGATTGATATATTTCAGGAGTTTGTAGTCTCATTATAAGATAGGAATAATAAAAGAATTATGAGATACAAAAGAAAGAAAAGAAATGCTCCAATCGCCACACTGATTAAGAACTACATTAACAAGAAAAGCGGGAAGGTCTCTGAATCAAGGGAAGAGATAAAGTGGCGCTTCAATTGGCTCGATTGGAAAGACCAGAAGAGGATTCTAACCGCCTTCCTTGATTCGGGGAGGTCAGATAGAGAGTGGGCATACGGTAAAGTTTTTGATTATTGGGACGAGTCTTTTCTGCAAAAAATCAAAGAGTTATGGGAAACATACCACGAGAATAAATGCTCCTGGTCTGTCATTCACTATTTCCCGATAGACTACATTTTAGAGCATATGGAAGACTTCACCGACGAACGTGACTACTTCTTCATCTGCCTGCGCTTGGCTAAGGACAAATCCTTTGTTCTTGACCGTGCCAAGCTGTCGAACACGGACTATTTGGCCGTATTGTATCACACAGACCGTTACATTACTCCAGATGATGCCCGCGATACGCTTTTCTCCATCGTTCATGATTGCTGTCAGAATGATGCATTCATCATGAAATTGGAACGACTTGACCGGGGAAAACACCGTGATGTGATTACTCCTGGAAATTTCCGCGAAGTCAATCTGGCCTTCTACTACGTTGTAAAACTCCAGCAATATGAGGTGGCAGCAGAGTTCAGAGACTGGAACGAGGCTGTCGAGGAAACCATATACAATAGTCCTGAGTTTAAGGCTATCGACAAGAATGACTTCTCCTTCGATTTTGAGTATGACCAAAGACGTATTGCTGTGGCCAAGATCTATGCCATTCAAGCGCTCGATGATAAATACAAGCAGCCGTCAGACCCCTCTGTAGAGGAAATGCGTGATGCTTACGAGAAAGGCATTGAATGGTCAAGGATGGCCCGCGAACAGGCAACAGAAGCTCTCCCACCCTCTGCTTTAGACTTCCTGGGATATAACTCCGACGGAGAAGATGACTTGCCCTTTTAAAGGGACTAAGAGAATCACGTGTAGAAATCTTGTATGAATGGTGCTAAAAAAGCATAATAGAAATTGGAAGAATGCCTGTTTTTTCGTAATTTTGCATCCTACATTTTAAGATTTATGGATTGACTAAGGGTACAACAAACAAGACGCTTGCGTCGAAACCCCAATATGGCAAAAAAATACTTCTCAGAAAGGACTATGCAGAGACTACAGCTCAGAGAAAATCTCTCTGACCGCTGTTTCAGAAGGTTGCTCAGACTTGAATTAGTATGCAGCCTGAGCGTGTCTTTTCATGCCTATATGCTTATGAGAAGCTATGGAGAGTTCTCCACCTGTGACCATCTCCCTGTGAATGAAGCCGAACAATATGTTGATGCCATGAATCAGTGGTGTAGCACAGAATTATCTATTTCAGACTACTACGATACTGTCAGAACTAGCACAGATTCGAGTATTCTCTACTACAATTACTACAAAGACCTGCAGGAGATACAGAAGAGCAGCCGCTATCATCTTGATTTGTCCGAACAACTATTCAAAGAACTCTATGAGGAATATCACAAATACCCACTTGTCGAGGTGATGTTCTTCTATTATAGCCGCATTTGCCGTACCCTGCAAAGCTATATGTGTAACCACCTGACATATCAGGAGTGCATGGACAGAATCATGAATCTGAAACTCTTTGAGAATCAGAGGCCAATGGACAGCACCATGCTAAAAAAGATGATAGAAACTGGCCAGCAGTGGATTAAACGATATGGTGAATTAGCACAAGCACAACTCAACGAACTAGAAAAAGAGACCAAATAATTATCTCTTTACTCATCGTTCACTCCAATATATAGCCTTCTTCTACGCTTCGAATAACAGAATCACGATTCTCCTTGATGCACTTAGCAAATGGACTGAACATTTTCGTTGGGAACACAAAACAATATTCACATGGGATGGTTGTTCGATAACGATCACGGACTCCGACGAGTCTTATCTCCTTACCATTGATGGTCTCACTCCTCTTGATATACATATAACCCTTGCCATTACTCAGCCCGACATATCCATAGTTAACAGATCTCGCCCCCTCAATGCTCTGATAGACATTATAGCCCAAAGATAAGGTTGGGAGCAAGAAGGCTATCATAAAGAAAGCCAATACGGAAATGAGGAAATTCCTCGACTTGTATGCCATCCAACAACATACACCAAATATGACCATAGCACTTGCAGTCAGATACATGATACGCTCATCATTAACCTCGAACTGCGCTTTGTCGAAAATATATAATCCCACAAAGAGAATTACATATTCTGTCCAATGCGGTTCCCTTTCGATGTGTTTGTTCCAATAGTAATACCCAACAAGCGGAAGAGCCACCAAAGCCACAAATGACAGATGTTCCTGCATCTCATATCCAATTAAATAGGCAATTCCGATCATTGCCGCCATACGCAAGAAAGTCTTTGCAGCCTTATCCTTGAACATGATAACACCAAGGAAATAGTACCAAGGATAGTCATTGTTTTTCGTCAGCTTACAGGCAAACTGAATGACATAGACAGCTACTGGTATCAGCCATATCCAATAAATGACACCCCGCATGAGAGTCATGCCAGTGGTGTTTTTGGAATATATCATACCATAATCTGGATCAGGTCCTGAACTGAGAGCTATGGACGGGAATTTCCCCATATTAAGGATGGTGTTATAGAAAACATCGGAGTAAATGACTCCTCCAAACAGGACTACAAATAACAATATCGGCCATACTGCCATCTTCTCATATCGATATAAAAGAAACGGAATGATGATGCGGAGAATCAAGGCAACATCAAGCATCGTGTCGATAATCATATTCTCCCTGAACATGGTATGCTCTATTGAGAACAACAATAGTCCAAACAGCACCATGTCAAATACATAAAAAAATTTTCTTGTCATGTCTTTATAATTCTTCTTCATTTTATTTTTTCTTTAATAAAGATTATTGTCACCACTCTTCTGGCCACTCATATGCAAGAGGTCCTGTAGGTATAGTATCTGTCAATGCGTAGAACTTGCTTGTCCGGGCCTCATATCGGTAATAATGTACAAACATCGTCAAGTATTTGTTATTCTCTGGGTTTAGTTCATCTTCCAGCAGAAAAGTATATTTGCCCTTTTGAATGATAGCGGTATAAACAGGATCAACCTCCAGCCTGCGTTGCTCGATGTCATACACTCCCCACTTACCGTTCTTCTGGACTTTTACGAAAGGCTTTGTACGCTGCAGTTGTACGATATCCTCATAGTCTGCATTGAGTATCATTCCATAGCGGTCACGAAGCCCTAACTTATCACTTCCGCAATCGACGAGCCACAAGCCCTTGATTGCTTGGTCATAATACCTGTACTTCCCCCTCATGCCTACATGTGTTGCAGAGTATAGATTGTAGCCGATACAGAATGGCTGGATGAAAATAGCTATGGCAATTGGCATAAACAATAGTGTCTTCCAATTGAGTCCTTTCAAGAAGCAGACGTATGCAATACAGCACAGATTGATAACAAGTAGCATAATCTTTGATTCATTGTCGAAGAACTGCGCCCACCAATACAAGAACGATCCAAACGCCAATATCCAAGCATCCTTACTCTGTAGTGATTTGCCATCGAAATAAAGAACGACATACAGAAGTAATACCGTTAGAGCGATTATCCCGACAAATCCAAGATAACCAGGATTCTCACGACCTATCAGAAAAGCTGTCAAGATAATCAGCGAGAGAAAGCCGTACTCATGCATTTGCCTGTCTTTCCAGATGGGAGAAAAGCTGCCCGGATTATTCTTATGCCGACGCCATTCCACAAAAATCGGAATCAGGGATATCAGCAGTGTCCATGCCCACCAGTCGGGAGGCGAAGATGGTTCTCTGACAAACTCATAGAAATAAACATATACAGATACGACGATTACATACTTGATAATAGCCTTCCATTCTGGCATGAGTCTGAACCTGAATACCTTTATCTTCAATAAAGAGTATAGGCCAAAAAGAACCGGATATCCGGCGAGCCAAGCATACCCCAAAGACGCAATTAAATGGCCCGTTTCCTTGTCTGGTGTATAATAATAGCCTGCATAGAACAGTTTGGGAGCAACACCGCCAAAAATCATACAAGCATAGTCAACCATCTTTATGATTGGTAGGGCGAAAACAAAGTCCCGATTCTCATAAAGCAGAAAAACGACAGCAAAACCTATAGCGGCGTATAGGCCATACCCTATACGCTTATAAACCAGAAACGAAACCCATAATCTCATCACAACCATCAACAACGGCACCATCAAAGCCCGAAGATGGAATCCCCACGTTGAGAACATAAACAGTCCCCAAATGCTGCAAACCAAGAGATCAATAACGAAAAAGAATTTCTCAATCCCCTTCGCATAATCGCTTGATAATGTCTTACTTATTATTCCCATAAGTTATTTATTGGTTGAGTTCAAGTAAAGCAGCTACTTCTTTTGCAATATCCATTAGAGTGTAGGGTGAAGGAACACTATCTGCAGCCAACCTGACGTATATTCTATATCTTGCTGTGGAATTTGGAACGTTTAAGGCAAAACTCATAGAACGTTTCAACAAATCATTATAAACTTCAACTGAATCATTACGGAAGAATTGACCAGATACAACTTCAACACTATCGTCAGCGATGAAACGTTCAGGATAGTAGTTTAAAATAGGATTCCCATACATGGATACACGTACATCTGCTATGGTATTTCCATTATGTAAATCGGTTACCTTAATCTGCCCCCTGTCGTCATAGTCACTGCCAAGTGTTGCAAAATGGTTCTCGAGGATCCCCCTTACGCTATGCTGCAAATCATCCTTGATGGCAGGTTCATTGACAAACTCGTTATTGAGCACATTATAGTAGCGTGTATACCCTTCCCTTTGCATAGGATATTCGTATGACCACTTATAAGGAGAATGAATGCCACTCCTAATATACTCATACTTCGGCTCTATCAGCAAACCGTAACGGTCACGAAGTCCATACAATTCTCCTGTACTATCAGTAATATAGAGGATACCTTTGAACGGATTCAGATAATAAAACCCGCTTCGGGCATAATTGATACAGGCGTATTGGTTGTAACCTATTGAAAACGATGGCAATAGAATCCCAAGATACAAGACAGCACAAATGGAAAGCAGAAAACTTTGAGTATTCTTATAAAGTCGTGTGCCAACATAAGCTACAAACGCGAAACTGACGAATAACAAGGATGCCCTCCATGCCCCTGCCAGCAACTGACCATACCAAAAGATGGCCATACTGATAACCAGCACCCATAGGTAATCAGACTTTATGCGATGGTAATGACACAATAACCAATAAGTTAGAGGAACTCCTGTGAAGCACATAACCTGGCATAAATGAGGTGTCATTGACATTCCAGTCAGGAATGCTAAGAGCATAATAGCAAGAATAGCAGAACAAGTCTTGGTCAGCATGTCATGCCAGAGAATTCCCCCAAGGAGTTCTTTCCATGACAAGTCTGTGCGTCTCAATTTCCCTAATGAGAACAATACATACACATATGGAGCGATGAAGACCCAAAGAAACAAGCCCATTCCTAAAGCATTCTTCATAACCTTGTTATACTCCAGACCTGTCAAGAAGAAGAAATAGCTTGCTATCGTGCCAATACTAATATTCTCTGAATATACTAACGACCCCGTCAGCAATGCGAAAACACCAAGGGGGAGCCATGAGCGCTTCTCCTGGTAATACAGGGAGAACGACACGACGAATCGCGTCATTACTCCCAGCACGGACAAGGCGAACACTGGCTGTTCCCAACTATTTCTCCCTCCCAAAGCACTCAGCATCCACAACGAGCAGATAGCCAAGTCAACAAATAACAACTTTTTCTTCATCTATATGATCAAATTATTTGTTTGCAACACCAACAGTATCAACTATCTCTATGACTTCATCCACATCTTCAAACTGCCGTACAAGCAATGGCTGTAGGCTATACAAATCAACGAGCACATCAACAGTATGTGCGAATATGGGGCCACACATACCTCCAGCACTCGCAGGTAAACCGTCTTTCTCCATAACTACCATAATGGTGTAGATAGGATTATCAGAAGGGAAATAGCCAAACAATTCCATTCGTCTGTGGTTCCCTTCTGTGATAAAGGTACGTCCACAGGCCGACACCTTGACATAATCACGCCCCGCCTTGCGCATAAGACCTTGAGAAACACATTGTTCAAGTCCTTTCTGTAATAGTCCGACATATTGAGGTTCAGCTATCTGTTCCTGAAGAACGACACCATCTTCACCTTCAGATACCAACTTTACCATCTTTCCATCATTGGCAATAGCATTATAAAAGGTCAGTATTCCCATTGGACTATTTGGATTCCACGCAAGATAGGAGTTGACCTGCTCTTCAAACTCAGTCGTATTGCCTCCATATACACGCTCCTTCGCCATAGTAAAGGCAATCTGAGAGCGCACTTCCAATGCTCGTTCCAATGAAATGGTGCCATAGCCACCACGTCGCCAATTATGGTCACGGACTTCACCATAGACTCCACAACCTGTGTCAAACACATGCTCTGGGGTTACCCTACCACTCGACAGCAAGGCAAGGTAAGTAGAACCAGTTTCCATTGTACTCTGCTCTTGATCATACATATCTGTATAAGGTATGAATGTATCTCCATTCCTTTCGAGGCTCACGTTTGCCTTTATCTTTCCCGTCTTGGTCTCAACGACATATATCATTGCCTTGGACTGGCTAAGATAATCATCAAAATATCCATGTAGATAATCAATAATAGATGCTTCCAAGTTAGGATCATTATGTCGGCTGACTTCGGGCTCTTTGGTACTCACGCCTGCAAGTATCTCAAGACGCTCAACATCTTTCTCATTCAGCTCCAGATGACCGCCACCATGATAGTAGCCCAATAGCCACCTAGCACCATCCCTGCCAAGACAGGCATTTTCATCAGCTCTCATATAGTAGTATGCGGCCAACTGCTCGTCTTTTAAACTCTCATCATCCTTACCTGTAAATATCTTGCCAAGACAGGTGTTAGCAATGGGCATTCTATTAGCTATTTCCTTGAGTTTCGCTATGTCGGGATTCCGTCCATTATGCCAGTCTGGGACGCACAGATAGAGCTCTGCAAAACCACTACCCTGCTCTGCGGCATATTCTAACAAACGGTTGCCCTCCTCGCGATTTCCTTGTTCTGAAATGATGATACCCTTTACAGTATAGCCTTCAGGACAGTCCTGTTCTATCAGTTTTTCAGCCATAGCAAGGCCTTCTTCCTGCTTATGGGCGCTAAACTTCTCCATCGCGTCAAACACCAGTTTGTACTCCGAATCCTCTGGCAGGGCCGAGAGATAATCCTCCATACGCCCGATGCCACCATATTCATCAGCAAAAGAAGCCATGCCAAGCATAGTGATAAAGTCTTGCTTGACACCCTTACCTTCTCGGTAGCAGTCTGCCAACTTCACATAAGCCTGACCGTCACCCCAACGTGCTTTCTCCATAAGGGTTGCCAACTCATTTATAGGAGTCTGTTCTGTATATTCTCCTGCCAACTCATCCACCACAAACTGGTCTGTACAGCTGACCATCATCAATGCGATAACCAAATAGAAATACTGTTTCATACGATACTTTATTATTATTTTGTTTCCTTCATCAACAAAAGTATGGGCAAGTCCACTACTTCTTTCATTCTCGTTCAATCCATATTATACTCTATATGTTTCTCTTGTAATGCCTTTGAACGTTTCTTTGATTCTTCTGACAAACCACAGTTCAAGTATTGCTCCATAACAAGACCGCCCATAGGTACTGCAAACTTGCTGCCCCAACCTCCACCTTCAACTATCACAGCCACTGCTATTTTGGGATTTTCCACAGGAGCATAACCTATGAAGATGGCGTTTTCATTTCCGCTACTGGATGCTGCACCAGACATTCCACAGGCTTCAACAGGCATTCTCGACAGAGCCTTGCACACACCTCCAATGGCAGACATTCTCATGCCCTTAGCAACTACATCACACGCCTCCTTGGTAACTTTCGTCGATCTCATCGACTTGAATTTTGCATCAATATCCCCACTTTGAAGACGCTTTACGACATGAGGAATAAAGTAAGAACCACCATTAGCAATAATCGCGGAGAGATTAGCAAGTTGAAGCGGAGTTGCTTTTACTTCTCCCTGACCGATGGCATTACCAAGAATTGTCCTACCGTTCCATGCTCCCTTATATGCCTTTTCATAATAATCCGCTACGGGTATCTGACCGCGACGCTCATTCGGCAAATCAACACCAAGTTGATATCCCAATCCAAGGGAATTCATATAGTCACTCCACTTGGTCATTGCCTGATTCACAGACACATTCTTGGAGTGTCCCATCATATCAAGAAAGCCATGACAGAAATAGCCGTTGCATGATGTGCTTATTGCTGCTACTATTGAAAGCGGCGAACTATGGCCATGGCATGGTATGTTTAATTCATGATCATGGAACCCTCTAACACAAGAAAAGGTTGTCTCTGGAGTTATAACACCTTCAGATAATAACACCAAGGCTTGGGCTGCCTTAAACACGCTGCCTGGTGAATATTGCCCCATAACACAACGATTCAGCATAGGCTTATACTTGTCTTGTTGAAATTGATGACGTAGCGTATAGGATCTTGTTCCGACAAGTGCTTGTGGGTTGTAGCCTGGTGAAGACACCATACACAACACTTCACCAGTAGAAGGTTCAATAGCCACAATACTTCCCACCTTGCCTGCCATTAGTTCCTCACCATACTTCTGTAGGTTATAGTCTATGGTCAGTTTAAGGTTTCTCCCGGATTCCCCATTATTGCCTCTTAATACATCATCATAAGTTTTTTCCAAGCCTGTTCTCCCAAAGACATCTTTTCTGTCACACTCCTCATCGTAGAGAATATCGGCGGGTGTAGCCATACTGGTATAGCCCAACAATTGAGCAGCGGCAGGATGGGGATATGTCCTTTGGACAAAGCCTAATATGGAATCTTGGCCCGTTGTGTCATTCGCTACCAACAGCAGCCCATTCCTATCGGTGATAATTCCTCTCTCTCCTTTGGCTGTAATTTGACCACCATTCGTTCCCACATAACGAGAATACAACCATACTCCCAGCATAATCCATGCGACAACAACACAGAAAGGAAGAATCAGTGTTTTTGTAATCTTTTCTATTTGCATATGCCTATCTTACTTACATTGTCCTTCTATCCTCGTCACAACAAGTAGAGAATACCTCGGGTTTTCTACGGGATAGTCACCACAACGATGAATCCTTATAGAATCCCCATAAATAGTAAACGTTCTCCCCATTTCTCCTAACTCATAATTGCCCTGCATGAGATATGGATGGGCAACATCTGACAAGACCTTGTACTCCTCAACAGAGTCAAGCTCATAATAATACCATCGTGGCTCATACAATGCTTTGCGATACTTGGCCTTGGGCTTCTTGGTTTGCTTATCCAAGAAATACAGATAAACGACCTCCCAACTGTTTTCTTTCGAATGGGCCGAGACTTCATCAAAAAAAACCTCCTTACTTACGGATGGGGGTTCAGTAAAATCCTCAAACTCCATCTTTGCACAACTTGCCATCAGCATGATGACGATAAAAATTAAAATATTCTTCATATTCCTTCATTTTTAATTCATGTTCAAGCACCACTTTGCAGTGTCTGTCATATAAGGTCTTAGTTTATTGTACGGGATCGTAAAATGAAACGCACCTGCTGCAAAACAGCTTATCTCGTATGGCTGGAATGAGAAAACAACACCTTCATCTGACAGACCTGGCTGTGGTAACCTAAGCAGTCCCGTTGGTTTATCATTTTCATCCTTAACGCATGCATATTCGTCGATATTAGGTTCCCATATCTTATAGTTTGGAGATTTCTTGGCTTCCTCTTTGAGAAGATCCACAATATCCTTCATGTTACCATCTTTAAACAAGTATTTATAGTCTACCTCTTGTCCGTGAACGTGGTCGTAGGAAATCAAACGCTCTGTATAATAACCATGAGCTCCTCCATAATAGCCGTGTGTGAATTGCTGATAAGTGACAAAACGATTGTTCTTAACGTATGATTTCAAACACAAAGTTGAGAATAATGATAATGGAATATCCATCTCATTCATACTGTAATCGCTTTTGACAAATGCAAAATACACCTCAGAGGCGAACTTGCAAATACGCTTGTGGTTATGGATGTCGCCATCGTACCGCCATCCTACATTCGTCCTTTTAGCATAATTAATATAAAAGGCATTCAATGGTGGCAGCTCGCCATTTATGTCCTCTGAATCCGCTATCTTCTCAACGAGCCATTTTGTAATCGCATCAGAATGAGCAATTGACCGCCTGGGGAAATCAACAGATATGCTATAGTGGACCCTCTCACAGAAGTCAGCTGACGCATTATAATAGGTCGTTGTGAAATCCGGCAAGGAAACGGTGAGTTTTGATAGCCCCTGCAGGCTTTTATCATCTGAGAAATCCACCAGGATGTCCTTGCCTATGACACTTGCATGATAGAGATGTTTATCCTTGTCGTATGGAAGGATGCTTAATGTCGGATCTGCAACAAGTATTCTATCCTTATTATATAAAACATTAGTGCGACCATTATCATCGTATGCCATATAATAAGCCTTCCCATCAACGACACAAATCGTATCTGCACTCCAGTCTGCGCCTGAAAATAGTCTCTTGACAAACGTGGGAATGATAGGCGGTTCCCAATGGAATTCACTGTCGATAACACTCTCTTCTTCGATATCTTCTGCAATATCCTCATATACTAAGGTGTCATCCTCAGTGATATCAGTACCAGGTTGGCTGTTGCCATTGCACGAAGTCGGACTGATACTGAAAATGCCTCCTGCCAGCAACACTACTAAAACAATGACTAAAGACCTCATATACTTCATCGACTCTCAATCTAAATTCTTTTGACTTCTTCAACACCCTCAATGGCCGACACATGCTCTACAATAGTCTGCAACTCGCCAAACGAATGTACTCCAAAGTTGATAGTACAACGTACAATACAGTCTGTGGTAGTGGTATTCAGTGAATCGATGGACAAATGCAACTCATTGGTGATACTGTTTATCATGTCACTCAGGAGGTGGAAACGGTCAACTGCCAGGATCTGTATACAAACGGGATAGAGAGCAGATGTGCTCTCCTCATAGTCAACGGGAACGATGGAGTCTCCCTGCTGGGAAGCCAGTCCAATCGCGACATGACAATTACGCTTATGAACTGTTATGCTGCCGTCGGACTCTTTAAAGCCGACAACCTCTTCCCCGGGAATAGGATGACAAGCGGAACAAAAATGGAACTTCGGCTTATCCTGCTTGGCGAAATAGCGTTTCAAAAAACCTTTTGCCTTATAGGTGAGAACGTGGTCGGACCAATCCTTCTGCGGTGTTACCTCTGGATTAGTAACAATCTCTACGATGTCACCACGCTGCAGTTCAGCCTTGATAGAGGACAGCTGACCATTGATACGAGCATAATGGGCATGCTCACCAATATGACTGTGAATGTCGAAAGCGAAATCCAATGCTGTAGCCTTCTTCGGAAGATTAATGGATTCGCCCTTGGGCGTAAAGACCATAATGTTATCGTTGTAGAATGCTGTCACCACATTATCCATATAGCCGCCCTCTTCCTGATGGAAGTCGAGGTCGCGCAGCACCTTGCGGAACTTGTCAATCCACATGCGAACGGAATCCTCACGACGCTCTGCCACGACACCTACCTGATTATTGCGTACCATACGCTCACTGCTGATATGGACTTCCTCCCAACTTCCGAATTCTGAGAGCAATTGGACATGATAAGACTGATAGCCATTTTCCTTGGCACTATCGATGTACGATATGACAGAACAAGGTTTTTCGTTAAACACACTTGTCAAACGCGAGTAGATTCTCAGGGCAATATCTTTTTCTTGACTCATGTCTTCACAAGGAAAAACTATCTCCACCACGTGACGGAACGGGATATGGCTGAAATCATCACCCGTCTTCTGCATCTTACGCCAGATACTATACGGCGCACGGAACGAAGCATGAACAAACACATTGCCAAACTCCTTACCCAAGACCATACGGATCTTATCGGTGAAATTATGGAGTCTGCCTTCATGACAAAGCTCGTCCCGATGGAGCATTCTTGCTATCTCCTCATACTCATGGGGACAGCGATAGCGGAAGCTCAGATTCTCCAACTCTATCTTGATAGGGTAAAGTCCAAGGCGGTTAGCCAGCGGAGCATAGAAGAAATCGGTTTCACCAGCTATCTTCATCTGCTTATGAGCGGGCATACTGCCCAGCGTCCTCATATTATGCAGACGGTCTGCCAACTTGATGAGCAGCGCTCGGATGTCGTAATGGATGGAGTCAAGCATCTGCTTGTAGTTGTCCACCTGCTTCGACATCTCGTAGTGTTCTTTGCTCTGCTTGGTCAGAACACCCACCAGGAAAGCGACATCCTTTCCAAAACGCTTCTGAATATCGTCAATCGTGTATTTCGTGTCCTCCACCACATCATGAAGGAAGGCCGCGATAACAGGGTTAGCGCCCAACTCCAACTCTCCGGCTACAATACTTGCCACCTCGATGGGGTGGATGATATAAGGTTCACCGGACTTGCGCTTCTGGTCTGCATGAGCCTCACATGCAAACTCGAACGCCTCACGAATCCTCACCATATCTTTTTCTGATACTCGCTTGCTCATCACATGGAAGACCTCATGAGCCTTCTGCATCACCGCTTTATCATACTTCTCCTTCATAATCTTGCGTCTTTTATTCTACATCTTTATTATCTTAACCTCTTCATAGGTTAAAGTAAGGGCAGATGCGCAAGAACTATCACCACAAATGAAAAATGCCCCTCATTTTTCCTGAGAGGCACCATAACTGTAACGGGTAACTTTCTGTACAATCAATCGTTATCCAGCATTTCTTCTTTCAGTAAGACCTTACCATCCTTCCTGACCATCAGGAACTCATGATGCTCAAACCCACCTCCTGGCAAAGGTTTGTCCTCACTATAGCCGACCACATACTCAAATCCTTCGTTTGTAAAAGAAAAGCACTCTTTCTTCTCGTTATATTTTCCCCCATATATAATAAGCTCTGGCTTGTCACCCATGGTTGACAATAACTTCCAAGACGCATATCGGTAATCGCCTTTATTCATCTTGTCAACACGAATGATATAATTCTTTGTCCTGAAGTACTTTGCCAAACGGGCGTATTGTGACAGGGATTGATGCAATCCCTTATGCGGCGACTCTCCCTTATCAACGAAACCCATCCCGTCGAAATGATAACGCCTGTATTTGTCGCTGATGATGGGGATGGAGTCTTCGATAAAGACTATGATGGGAACATACAAATCCTTTGTCTCTGTATCATATTCAAACAACCAATCCCAACCCTCACCATTTGTGGTGTAATACCAGTCAGCTATAAAATAATTGATTTCTAACCCGCACTCATCAAGATCATCACTGCAGTCAAGAACACTCACATCCCTTAGACTATCCTGGTCTATCACAAATGCATCCATCCACATGTATCCGTCATTGCTGGATGCCTGATGGCTTCTCACTGTAATATAATAAGTGGAACCATCGTCTCTCTTTATTGAATGGACTTTTGACACCCAGGCGGGCAATCCTTCCTTCACACGGAAATCCTCAATCATCACTTTTCCATGATGATTCTTAAACTGACAAAGAACAGCATAGTCTGGACAAGTTCCTCCCATTCCTGTATTCCAGCTGTAGAACTTCATGTTCCCATCTTCTGAGACACAACTATGAACACGATCTGTATCGGCAGGGATATAATCAGTTGAAAAACACAACAGATCTGACCCCTTGCCATTTGTTACTGTTTCACCTCCGCTAACCTTAGCCGTGAATAGGCACAGAATAATCAATATGCCTATCTTTATTGATTCCCCCTTTTCCATCTTTTACACCACTATTCCACTATCACTTTATATGCCATTATCTTACCCTCCGAACCATCCCGAATGAGAATATAAGTTGCTCCCTGTCTCAATCCTTGAAGGTGGTTCCCAACTGCTTTCACGATAATGCCGTCTGCAAAGATGATGGAATCGTCCACTGGAAACTCCGAATAAACTACCGACATGGAAACATGCAATGTCTCTTGCTGTAGTTTATAATAGGTGAAGCCCCCCATCTTTGTCATCACCTCCAGAGCATTGCTCGACAAGCCCGAAACAAACCAGTTATACATCCGTTTATAACCAAACCCATTCGATTGTAGTGTCAGCATATTGCCATACAGCGAGTACCATCCGTATGTCATAGTGTCAAAGCCATACGAAAAATAGTTGTCATATCCCGTATAGGTATGATCATCATTGAATGTCAGCAATTCATAGTAGCCTGCTTCTCTATTGCCCCACAACCAGCTACCTATAAGTGAAACCTCTTCATCGGGTACGACTCTCTCTACGAAAGTCACGCTATCAACCTCCGATATAAGTATATCTTGCTCCGTACCATTTTTGTAGTGAACCCTCATGGTGTTCTGTCCCATAAGGGATATGCTACTCAAAAGCAGGAAAACTATGGCTATACGCTGCTTTACACTCATTCGCCTCTACATCTTAGTTAATAACAGATACCGCAATTATACTCATACAACACTTTCGCATGAGGGGTCAAAGTCACTGTACCATCAGAATTGAAGTTTACTTCTACTGATTCAAGCACAAGCCCTCTCCAGTCATTCCAATAAGGGCATGAAACAACAGCCATTCCATCTTTCATTACAACCGTAGGCTGAGGGATTTGGCTGAGTTTTACATCAATACTTCCTCTTGCCCAATTAGAAGTGACTCCTTCGAAATCTCCTCTGTCAAAGAAATATTCTCTGGCAATATATCCTCCATGCCAGAATGTCGGCAAGATAGTGGGAGCTATATATATCATATAGGCCTGCCATGCGCCCATAACAGTTGGAGCCACAAGGATATCCTTAAAGAGGGTACTGCTATCAGGGACTCTGCAGCCAAAGGTATCAATAGGATCTTTCCCTTTGTAGGTGTAGAACCATGACTCATCGCCAATGCCTATCTCGCCAGCCAATTTAAGACCAAGGAAAAAGCCTGTAGGAAGAGAAAGGCTATCAAGAACCTTGAAAAGCGAATCAATACTTTCCTGACTCTTGTTTTGTACAATGTCATCCATCTTGGCGATAAATTCCAATGCTTTTCTTTCAAAATCATTCATCTCTACTTTATCCCCAACAGATACTTTATCTTCTTTCTTTATTATTTCTCTGGCTTCCCGCATTTTTACAGCCATCTCCTTGTCAGTCATTGGCTGCCAGGGAATAACAATACGGAGGTTACTATCAATGATACAGTAGATGTTTTCCTCATCGGCATCCTCCATTCCAAATCCATCTTCATCGGCATAATAGCGACCATCAGGGTGAAGCATCCAGCTAAGGCAACAAATGCCATCGCGGAAATCGTTATAACGTCCCAAACCACCATAGTCTACGTGCTTATGCTTTACATCATACGGATATTCTACAGTTTTTAGTTTCTCCCAATCGAAATCTTGATCTTCAAAATCCACGAGATTACTATTCTCGTCTAATAACTGCCTCGCTTTACCTGTGAAGGAATTGGCATAAAACAGTGGGCCACGACTATTCCCTATCCACAGCATACCTTCACCGATTGGGTGAATTGATAGCTTTTCAAGTAATGGATGTCCCTGACATGTAATGCCGCGTTCATCACTACAGAATGTCAAACCCGTTATATAGTTAACATCCTCAACGGTCTCACACGCTGTTTCGCCTTTGGTTGTATCAAAGGGCGGCAAAATAGGTTCTGAATCCTCAAATCCTACTTCATAAACATTCTTACGGAACAGCTGTGGTCCATACTGAGGCGCCTCTTCAGTGATACCAAACTCAACTATCTCACCGGGAACCACATGATGGGAGTTAGTCTCTACAACCTTCGCCTTCCAATGCCAGTAATGGGAGTCACTCCCTTGTACACGCAATTCCGGGTCCGTGATTAACTCTAAAAGAGTTGCCTCACGATACCGGCACTCATAAATCCTGTCACCTTTCTTTAATTTACATGCTGCCATAGTCCCTTCTGTTATTTTTGTTCATCCAAAAGCCTGAGCGTCTTTTCATCCCTTTCGCCATCAAAGAATGCATCAAGCACCTTTGCAAACACATCGTTGGGAGATAATGTGTCAAACAATGTCATGCTTGATCTTACTTTTATGGCATCTATGCCTCCAAAGATTTTATTTACAGGTGTCCCCATATGCTGAAGTAACGCATTCGATATCTCGTGAATACGGTCGTTGAGAGTATAGTTCAGAAGAAAATCTTCAGCTTCTTCCCGATTTTCAATACCATAGAACTCAGACATTCTGCTATGGCCAAGTCCCTTCATCTGTGGAAACACAAACCATATCCAATGACTTACTTTCCTTCCATTCTCTATTTCCGCCAATGCCTGCTTATATCCATAATAGGTGGCATTTTGAGCTTTAAGAAATCTTTCAATACTTTTTTGTTCCATACAACATTCCTTTTACATCTTTGTCACTTCTCCCCGATACAAGTCATCAGCCATGTGGAGAATAACATCGTGGAGTTCCAGATCATGCTTAAAAAACTGTGGAATAGCTTCATAGCCAACGGCTGCACCTAGTATGTTGCCCGTCACAGCTCCAGTACTATCGCTATCACCGCCATGATTCACAGCCGCTATCATAGCTTGCTCAAAGTCGTCAAAGTGGCGGATTGCACAATAGAGTGCTATGGCAAGTGCTTCATCACCGACCCATCCACCTCCTAACGCACCAATGTTCTGAAGGTCAGATTGGTCATTAGCAGAGAGGTCTATTGCAACTCTTGCCATCCCCATCATCTCCAGAACTTCCTGATGATACTGAGGGAACAAATCGCCAAGCTTTCCCGTACCTTCGAGTACATAAGCTATCATGTTCTCTTTTGTCGGATGACCATCAAGTGCCAAGCGATAGATGACATGCGACATCAGGGCTGCAGGAATGTAGCCAAGCGGATGCTGGTGGGTTATTGCTGCTGCATCTCCAGCTAACTTGTCTGCCTCTAAGATGTCCATACGGTTATCAACAGCTGCATAAAGAGGAATTGGTGCAATACGCATGACTCCACCACAGCCTTTACTGTTATTGATGGGGTCTTTCCCTCTATAGATGTCATTCAACGAGGTCATACAGGTATTACCAGGCGCACGTCGCTTGTTTAACTCGGGCAGACTACCAATCCAACAGTCCTTGTATTTACCCGACTTCTTTCCGATTTGTGTCAGATACCATTCAATGTATGCAAGGCAAATACCGTATTTCATACCTATCTTCTGGCGTTTGGCATTCAAGATACCATTGGCCGTAAAGAGGGTCATCTGAGTGTCGTCAGAGACCACAGCCTTTCCGCTCTGTTCCTTATCATCCAACCAAAACTGTTTCGTGTCGAGTCGAGTTATTCCTCGCTCTCCATAACGGCCCTGTATCCCTTCAAAGGAGTAGATAAACTCCACGGGATAACCCAAAGCATCACCAATGGCACCACCAATCAACGAACCTCTTATTCTATCTTGTAGTGTATTCATTATTTTCTCCATTTACTATTTCTAACTATCAGACCTGATTCTCTAACCCACTTTATCCCCTTCGCTTGGATATAGTCCTGGAACTCTTCCTGAGTGCCATTAAACAGATTAATGTCCACGACATTATCAATTATGCCCCAAACGTGACCTTCATGAGTGAATTGCCAAAACTTGCAGTTTGGCTCGTTTGGCATCTCACCTTTAGTCTTAGCCAACCACAGATCATGTGTGTTAAGGATGGGATCGTTCTTAACCCATTTACCAAACACATGCATATTGCTATAGATAATGGCTTTAACACCACATTTACTTTCTACAATCCCCAACCATTCTTTTGCTTTCTCGATAATAGTGGGAGAGTCAATTTCTATATCAAGCACTGGTGGCAAATCGCCAGACTCTAACTTCACATGAGAAAGGAATACCTCTGCCTGAACTTTTCCAGATACTGTATCAGTAAGAAAATGATATGATCCACAAGAGATGCCGAGCTTCTTTGCCTCATTATAATATCTATGATAAAGCGAGTCCACAAGGGAATCACTCTTCGTCACCCTGATAAAGGCGAACTGCACGGGACGCTGTTTACAAGGAGCTGGTATCTTACCACAAACACTGCCATCTTCATCACAAGGTAATGACAACTGATCCCAATGAATATTACCCTGCCAAAAAGACAAATCAAGACCATAGACCTGCGGATATTTATCTCCACAGTCTGCGACTGTCTCCTCAGTGTTCTTGGTTTCATTCCCATAAATTAAATACGCGAATGCGCCACCCACAACAAGTCCACACACAAATATGCAGGCATTTATGAACATATTATTTCTTTCCATATTTCCCAACATAATCTTCAATTTCAAATCGTTTTGTTACTCAACTCTTTAATAATCTCCTTCCGCTCGTGGAATACAATTTCAGGGATTGGCTCAACACCATTCTTCTTTGCCATGTATTTATATACTGCATTCAGCACTCTCATAATCTTGCTCGTGGTGAGACCCTTATCTTTTCTGTACCCGCAAATCGGTGGTGGAACAATACCTTTATCGGCAGCATAGAACACCCAATAGGTACAAAGTGCGATGTCTGTCCGATGAAGTCCCATGGCACAGGCGATATAAAACTGCCCATCGTCAATCAGCTTACAGAATTCAGGGAACAGTTCCACCATCTTGGCAATCCACACATCTTCGTATGCCACAGGGTACTTGAAATAACTGATGCCGCTTCGTTTGCATAACTCACTATAAAAGTCTGATGTGTAATCGGCCCGTAAGTCTATCACCTGAATGATACCTGATTCAATCATTGTATTCCACGCATGCAATTGACGAGTGGAAGAAAGTGTCCTTCCGCGGAAACCACCATAGACCTGAGCCAAGTCAGGAATCTTCGTAGCCAAAATCCTATCCACGTCAAGGCCTTCCTGTCCTGTGTTAGATATCATAGCGTACTTGTCCAATGCGACTTCCTCTGTTGTCTTGACATGAGCATCTTTACCAACGGCTTTGCTTACATGCCATCCTTCGCAGAACAAACACTTATATACAGCAAATGGATAACCGTACTTCTTTGACATGTCGAAAGCAGCCTTCTCTGCTTTTGTCTTGCTGCCATATGAGATCTTAGACTTCCCGTCACTCCGCCTCGCATGGGCATAGATAGAGAATGCACCCCAAGCAGACCTGTTCACAACCAAGTTGCGAAACCAGTCTGGCCGACTCAACTGATCTTTGAGCCAACAGCCAATCTGTTTGAGGTTTATCTTCTTCAGACTTGTCAATACCGTTCCCATTGTTACCAATCCCCCTTATGCTTCATTTTTCGTGTATATATCTTCTCCGACTTGTGAACTCTGCTATTGGCATGAAAACCCGGGCCAAGCAGTTCCATCTCTGCCTCACGGCCGCCACGTCTCATCGCCTTTATAGCGTCCAATGTCATAGACAGCGTTTTCTTTCTCTTTATCTTCTTCATATCACTGATATCTTTAAGGAGTAGGTAGTTTGATAACATCTATCACTTTATCGCTTTGCTCCAATACTTACTTGCATCACCTCCATACTCTTCGGTTAGCAACGCCATAAACAATGCCACGTCATGCTCATTATCCGTGCAACCATATTGCTCTGGGTCCCGATTCACCATCAACTCCGTTATTTTGCATATAATACCATTATCAACGTATCTGGCTACATAAATACAGAATCCTGTCCAGCTGCGATAATATCGGATAGTCGACTCATCACAGTACATGAACCAATGATCTTCCATTGCGTCAGGGATGTGGCCGTATTTCACGACACGCATAGCGTCACTCGGAATTGTTTCATCAAGGGGGATTACAACCCTCTTTTCAGGCATTGGCTCTACATTCCATGTATCTTTTGTGGCCACCTTTGTCTTTTCTGGTATGGGATTCTCGCCATTGAAACGCTTGGCCGAATTACCTGCACCAAGTTTCCACATCATAAGGGCCTTCTCCTCTTCTGCTGTTAATCGAGGCTCATCCATCCCGGCAAACTCATCGGCAAACGGTTTGTAATTACCTTCTGGATTGTGACTCTGATGGGCATTATGATCATCGAGAATAGCAAACACAATACGACGGTATTTGTTCTTGAACTCCAACTCATCCATCACCTCATGGAACAGTCGGGCAACATGGCGAGGCGGATTGCGAAAAGCTCCGCATCCCAAGGCTCCAAGTACCAGTGAGTCATGGCCATGAGCCAATCCAATACGGAAGATGGTTCGTATCTTGTTCTTGATAGGTTCCACATGATAATCTGCAATCATTCCTTCAGCCGTCAAGTCTGGCCGGTTCATCCCAGCCACTGTAATAAACGAGAGACTTACAGGATTATCCAGCAAGGCATAACCTTTCTGTTCACTTTCCCTGAAATAAATGGCTTCAGGCGTATATACTCCACCAAAGTTCCTGTCGAGAGGATACTGATAATGAGAAGTCTTGATGCCATACATTCCCGCAAAAGGAGCAAATTGATAGAGGGAACGGAACAGGTTCGTTCTGCGGAACAGCGTCTCTTCCTGCGCTCCAGCACCTGTTACAACACCACCTCCCGGATTACGACGGCTGGCCATGTTCAAAACAGCAGGGTTATAGCCTCGCTCTTTCAGCTGTGCACCTGCATACAAGCAATCAATGTTTTGTACCTCTACTATAGTCTGTTCGCAACCTTGCACCGCTTCTGGCAAACAGATTTCGCGCTCATAGAACACAGTCTTACACATCATATCCGAATCATCAGGAAAGGAATAATAAGTTCCATTCTCTGTCACATATCTGCCTTTATTGACAATATCTATGGTATTACGAAACTCTTTTATACGTAGTTCCTTTACCTGATTATATGCCGAATGGTCACCGTGCCTGATTCTTTCCATCAGAATCCGATACTTCTCAAGAAAATCCTTCTGCGAGTCCCATGTATGGGTGTCTTCTTTGTTATTCATAACAAGCTACTTATCGTTAAAACTCCAATCTGAATCCTTTTTGCTTCAACTCATTATATTTCTCTGGGTTGAACTTGAAGAGATATGCCTCCTTTTTAGGGGAGTTAAACACGGTTTCGTCCAACTGAGTGAGGATTTCCAGATGCATCATCTTGTTATAGAAGTTACGCCTGTCAAACTTCACATCGAGGATAGCTTCATAGAGTAGCTGCAGCTCCTTGATTGTGAACTTCTCTGGAAGCAGCTCAAAGCCTATTGGCTCAAAATGAATCTGCCGACGCAGCTCCTTCAATGCCACACGCAATATCAGGTCGTGATCAAAGGCTAATGATGGAACCTCGTCCAATGCGAACCACTCTGCTTTGGCGGCATCATCACCTCCTTGCACCTCCTGCATCCTCACAAGAGCATAATAAGCAACAGTAAGCACCCGTTCCCGTGGATCACGGTTGGGGTCAGAAAAAGTATGGAACTGCTTGATGTATGCTCCTTCCAATCCCGTTTCCTCTTGCAATTCCCTCAATGCTCCTGTCTCTGCAGACTCATCCATCTTCAGGAAGCCGCCGGGGAAAGCCCAGCGGTCCTTGAATGGTTCTATACCTCGTTCAACGAGCAACACTCTCAGTTTTGTCCCGTCAAAACCGAAGATTACGCAGTCTGTTGTGACACTTGGATGTGGGTATTCATACGTATATGTTCCTTTCTTTGTTTCCATCGCTTCTAACATTTATTCTAAGTCCATCAAATAGTCACGTACTTCCATCAGGGCACAGCCCAGCAGGTTCTCGCCCTGCCATTGCTCTACAGTACCCTTCATGGCTGTTTCTCTATCCAGTCCAATACCCCAAATCTTGTCGTATGGACTGGCTTCTACCAGAATCGCGTTTCCTGTGGAAAGTAGGAATCCCTTGATGTCTGGGTTTTGCCCAAACTTGGCCTTGTTTCCTTCTACGACAATTTCAGATTTCCTGGCATCCCAAGGTTCTGGATTGAAGTTATGGACCTTCCGTCCTAACTTTTTGTAATCGTGTGGATTGTTCGCCGTCATTATCTCATTATAGACTTCGTTGTCTCCAAACAGCTTAGCCTTGCTTGCCATCATATACTGTTCTGTGGTGTGGTATTGTACTCCCTCCACCTCAAAATAACAGTCATACCACTGACTCAGACAAGCTGCGGTTATCTTCTTCGGATTAGGTGTGTGACCCCAGAAATAGATGATTTCCGTTGCGGGATTCTCACGAACGATTTGCTTAATTGTTTCAATGTTGTACTTCATCTTTGTATCTCCTTATCTCTTATGTCCATTATTATTCTACCTAAATGATTCTCACCCTGCCAGCTATATAAGTCTACTCCCCAATAGGTTTCTTGCTTATTGTTCCCGTTAATCAGAATACAGGTTCCAGTATCTGTCAGCTTTTTCATCAGGGACGGGTTTTGTTCAAACTTAGCCCTAAGAATAGACCCCATGATGTCAAGACGAGCATCTTCCCAACCAGGGAACGGAGCCTGCTCTCTCCCTTTCAAGGCAGCCTTATCTGCTGAACAGCCAGCATAAACTTTGCGCTCAGATGCATCCATACACTTGGAAGATTGAAATGCTGCCTCTGCATTGCCATACTGCAGCCCTTTCCAGACAAAACGACAACCGAAACGATTACTCAGGAAGTCATACTCGCCTTTGAATTGATTAATCGCATCAGGAAAATCGTCAGGAGTAAACTCCTTGAATAACTCCCAGACACCAGGCCACAGCATGTCCTGGCAGCTCTCGCCAGATAACATCCGACTCCTAATCAATGACGAACTAATCGTTTCTGTTCCTTCAGGTTGGGGCAGTGTCACGATGTGATCCAAATAAGGAGTAAGCAATCCTTCACCCTTTAACGTATCATTTATCGCCCCACCCTCTCTCGAAAAGAGGACAACTCTGAAGGATTTCAGGAAATCACGTTTCTCTGTAAGGTGGGTGAGTAGTTTTAGTTTGTCAGCACCCATCACAAAGTACAATTCAGCTTCAGGATATTCTTCCTGTAGTGCCATCAATGTTGGCACTGTCCTTGGCTCAATGGTGCCTATTTCCTTCTCACACACTCTCATGCGGCTATCTATACACATCGATTGGAGCATCTGGACTCTCAACTCTGGCGACAGGACAACAGGAGGATGACTGTGACGCAACTTCCGTTTCAGATAAGCATCACTCACAGGAACGAAAAAGCCTATATCTGCTTCAAGTTCCTCAATAGCTACCTTCATCAGCTTATAGTGAGCCAATGTTGGTGGGTTAAAACTCCCACCCATAACTACTATTCTTTTACCTTCTTTCATTATGTCTTGTGTAAATTTTACGCAAAAGTACAACTTTTATTTTAATTCACCAAATTTTTCTGCGTAAAATTTACACAAGACGTGCATTTTTCTTGGTTTTTGCCTTTTTATCAATAACTCAATGCATTCAAATTACTGAGTCAGATCAATTGCAAATCCTATAGTACAATTGATGTCAAATGCCACTCTATGACCAAATATAGCATCTGCCCCCATTGAAATCGATAAGAAATCAAAGAGAATAATACTTGCACCCAACTCACCCTCAAATCCACAGGTATAGTTGTTATAATACTCTATGAGACCTTTGCCTTTCTTCTTTCCGTTAGATCGCTGGGAGCCGTCATCGCCATAGCCTGCTCCAAAATAAAGATAAACAGGATAATCTCTGCTGATGATACCATACTTAATGCCAGCCATATACGAGTTACGTATGCGACCCACATATGATTTCTTGCTTACATCCACATCTTCCGATGACTCATCAGCATTAAATCCTCTTATATCAGTACCAAGCTTCAGTGACATATAACCACCACACCTCTTACCTGCACTCACACGGAAACCGAAATAGTCTTTCAGCCTCACTATATCCATTTCACATGTTACCCGCATCGGATAGTAGTCGAACATACGTACTTTATATTCGTATATAGACTGTCGTAACTCTCTTCCCGCACCGGGCACAATAATCTCACGATCTGTCGTATATGGTGTATGCAACACAAATCTGCGATTAATCATGGTGTCATCAAGTTCCCCCTCATACCTCAAATCTACATATTGCGTCCATACATTGTTATAATCACAACCTTTTTTCTTGTAGATAGTATCAGATGACATACCGATGATAGTCAGACTATCAAAGTCCGATTTGAAAATAATCGTGGCGCAATCCGCTGCCTTCGATTTCTTACGCACCCCCCTTACGTCCAACCGTTGGGCATCTGTGACTGTGCAAACAAGCAATAGGCTCGCAGATAGCATGATGAAGATTCTCAAACACCTCATATATGTTCTATTTCTATATTTCCTGTTCAACTTCTTTTACCAAAAAGGAACTATTTGATATTTACTTTTTCTTCAGCCTCTTTTCTCATTGCTATCAGCTCTTTGTCATCATTGATAGCCCTGAACTTAACTAGGACATTTCCCGTTTTATCTATAAATCCATATATCTCAATCTCCACATCATCCGTCATGCCGAATCCGTCATCGTCCATGTAATAACGACCATCAGGATTAAGCTGCCAGTCAACTCTCGCTACACCATTCTTGAACCCTCTAATAAATGAAGGGAAGTGGAATGACAAACACTGAGCAACGTAAACGGCATCCTCAGGCAGCTTCTTCAACGAAGTCCAGTTAATGTCATTCTCGGTGACAGTAACAAGCCTTTCGTCGCTATCCATAAATTCGATGGCAGTCTTTTTATTATGGTTCAACAGAAATCTGGGTTTATACCACCCCATCATGCTCTTATGGAGTATGGCCATTCCCTCACCCAAGTCCCATGTCCGATACAAATCCGTCTTATAGGTAGCTGTCTGCAACAATGCATAAAGCTTTTCTTCCAGACTCCCATAACCGACCATCTTACTCAGTTTCTTGTATATACTCATTGAATAATCCCTAATTCGTCTAACTCTTCCTGGTAAGGATATTGTTTGAAATACAAACCACTAAAACCACTATAATAATCTCTCCTAACCTCCAAGAACAGAGTATTAAGTCCTTCAGCTGCCTCGGCTCTAATAACTTGAACTTTATTTTTTGAAAGGACAGACTGAGGCAACACCACTTCGTCTTTGTCTATCACGATAACCGAACATGAAGGTTTAGTCATAGACAGCAAGTCAACTGCTGGATATACCGTAAGAGACGAACCGACAATGACAAATATGTCTGCTTCCTTGCATACAGTAACAGCCCGTTTCCAAATATTCTTATCCAACTCCTCATCGAAGAAAATGACGTATGGTCTTATTTGCGAACCATCTTCAGCCTTATCCCCAATGTGAATATCTGTGTCAGAGCTATACCTGTCAATATTGATTGGATGATACGGATGAAGTGTACTACTATTCTTCAGCGCTTCCCCATGCAAATGAATGACATTTTTTGACCTCGCTCGTTCATGAAAGTCATCTCCGTTCTGTGTGATAATGGTGACGGAAGAAGCCACATGCTCGAATTGCGCTATCATGTAGTGAGCCTCGTTTGGTTCCAACTCGATAATCTTCCTGCGGATAGGATTAAAGAAATCCAAGACTCGCTGCCGCCGTTCCTTGCAATCAGAACGTCGCCCACAATACCAGGCCTTCTTGCTGGCAACAGTATCAGCATCTATCTCATTCCAAATACCACCCTTGCCACGGAACGTAGGAAGTCCACTGGCTGCAGAACATCCTGCACCTGTAAAAAACACCCATTTCTTGCCTAAGCCTCTCAACGAAGCAACTGGGAATCTCTGCGATATCATATCCATATCTGTCATATTTGTCAAAACCAAGCTCTGAAATCGTATTCTATTCCTTTTTCCTCACACCATTGCCTAATGTGGAGATCAGCACAACCTTTGTATTTACTGAATCTTTCATAGATAGCTTCTACAAGTGCTTTGCCATTCTTGGTGCCAGTCCTTAACATCAACTTCTTTGTATTTTCTTCGTTCCATATATAGTTATGTTCCACCTCACCATGACGATTATACTCATAATCTATCTCACTACCCCAATAATAATGATTCATACCACAACGGCCATCCTCGTAAACAAAGTCGAGAATGTCGCCTACCTTTGTCCCTGTCTCATGTAGTATTATTGAGTAATGCTCATGCTTAGGCTTATAACCATAGTATTTCTTATGGGCCATCGTCAATTGTTCATAAAACCGCCAACTACGCAAATAGCAATCTTCCCGTTCTGAGGACTGTCGTTCTTCCCTATGCCCCAAACAACTTCCACACCTTCAAGATTATTGAACACGTCGCCAAGAGTTGATGTCTCATCCAACATCAGCTCTGATTCTTTGTTGAGTAATAGCTTTACACCCAAATGAGTGAGTCTCGCATCAGCATGGGCTTTACTCATATTATCAATGGCCGTCTGCAGACAGGCCTTCATCTCATTGGCATAACAGTACTTCTTACATCCATCCAAAAAGTCACTGTTTTCCTTAATAGCTTTGATGTCACCAGCATCAACACCCAGAAGACTAACATTCTTTATAAAGTCCTTGGCAATCATGACTTCAACCTCTTCATTAGTCATCATGCTTGATTGTACCACACCTTCCTTCGCTATTCCGAAAATGCTGGTGTCGCAAAGCAGATGAATGTTCGCTTCAAGAAACATATAGGCATCATAGAACGCCTTGAGTTGTTCCTGCAGCCACCCTGCCGTGACCTCTTTAGTACCTTTCAGTTCGTAACAGGGAGACACAAAATAAGGTACACCGTCATTCCAATCACCACAACAGTCCTCATGAAAGCCGTCAACAATGTCAAGTGCCGTGTTTAAGATCTGCTCGTCCATGCTGATATCGCCAGAATCTACTACATATGTGACAAAAGCAATGCTCTGATCCTTTGCATCCATTGAGAGGAACATAAAAACATGTTCATACTCGAACTCATAAAGAGAATGTCCCTTCTTCAATTCTATCCCAAGATCTTGAAAAGCACCCTGAACCTTATTTAAAACTCTCTTGCTCATACTTCATCAGATATTAATTCATAAGGCGTATAACCAGGAAACCATCTGTCGAGAATTGCATCAACCTCCGCTTCCATGGCAGGAGTAATATGTTTGCACACCTTCTTATAGGCAATGGTAGCTGAAGCAATTTCATCGAACCATCCAATAACCGGCAGTTTCTTGACATCAAGAATGTCAATTGGCAACACAAGATAAGACAGTGTCGAAAAGATCAGCAGTTTGTCTGCCTTGGGAGTATTGGGACTTTTCATGACCATATACAGTAGAAGCAGAGGTCGAACACTAAGCCTGCCAACCTTGGTTGCATAGTCACGAAGCCGTTCCCAAAGTAGCGTATAGTTAATGATTCTATTCTCCATAATTATATCTATAATTTAACTCCTCAATTCTTTAATAGCCATTTTGTTAATGGGTTAACAACATCTTGAAGCACGGAAGTGGAAACATCTGTTGATTGTTTGTCTGCTACCACACAAATAGTATATCGCGGACTATCGGCAGGAAAAACTCCCGCAAACTGTATTTGCGCTCCTACAGGTGTCACCCGATCCTTATCCTCTTCGGCATAGATGTTCTCCATTGTAGCATAACCAAGCCAGTTCGTCATATCCGAAAGCCATGCCAACTGTGGGGATTCATGCCTGTTGATACTCAGGACATCTCGAAGATTAACAAGATTAGTTTCAGAAAAGACATTTTCCTCCACGTTTACACTATCTGCTTTCATTGTCGGAATAATCATGGTGCCATTATGAACCAGACTATTATAGCCCACAGCCATGATAAAAGGACTGGTCGAAGGATTATGAGAATCTGTTAATTCCTCCCACTTCCGTTCTGCCGCACTCCTACGATAACCTCTGAAAATAGCCTGATGAATCAATTCGTTATTAAGACTCTTAATGCCATTGCGATAACTTATACCATGATAGAGACTATCAAGGGACAGCCCTTCATTCTCTAATGCCATCACCGCATGGAAAGGCTTTGTCAACGATGCTGTACACGAATGAGCCAGCAACTTTCCCGCGTCTTCTTTCTCCATGTCGGCATCTAAGGATATCCAGGATTTCAACTGGCCAGACTTAGCATCCAATATTACTATCTGGGCATTATCCATCTGTTGCTGCTTGATAAAAGCATCCAGAAGCTTTCTCACATACTTCGTCATTCGGTTATCTATCGAGGAACAATCCTCTAACGAATAGACCTCATCTGGGTCATCCATCCAAATTGAAACGACGTTATTATCCGGCTCATATAAGCTGATGATGCCACGCTTGATACCCATCGTTGCATAAAACAGACTGATATATGCACTATCCTCTGCCATTGTCTGTTTAGAAAACCATAAGTCTCGATAAACGACCTCCGTTACATTCCTATGCAGCTCCAGATCGTATATCCCTTTTCTATTGTTTTTAGTAACAATAGCGTATTTAGGGTTATAGCAGATGTCCACCCATTCGTACTCTTTTAAGTCGTACTGAGGAAGACTCATCTTCCATATTTCACCATCAGACAGTCTGAAGGTATCAGCTACGATCTCGCCTGTTTCTGTAAGAACGCTGTCAACAATCATGTCATCCTCGTCAACAGAGACTGTATCAACAATCTCTATAACTTCGTCAATATCATTGTAATCAACGGCAACAGTATCAATCCAAATACTGTCAACAGGTTCTATAACCTCTTGAGCCATAAGGTTGGCTGGCAGCATTATTGCTGCCAATGCCAACACGTTCCAGAAAAACAATCTCTTCATCATATACCTATTTTTTTATTATTTCACCTTTTCCATTGATAATCACATGGTCGCTGTTGCTAACCATACAGAGGTACAAGTCATAACCTATGGCAGATATGTCCTTGTAGAGTGGCATCGTCACTATATGCCCATCGGCGTTCATCAATCCCTCATATCCCTCTCCAGCAACGTATGCTCTCATTCGGGCTGTAGCCTGAGGATGATAACCTTCTATAGTGGTGTCTACAACGTTTCCTTCATCATCAGTTGTCTTGTCTGTACGGTAAAGAATCTCGTCTTTCGTGTATTCTAATGTCCGCACACTGGCAATATAAAAATCATTGATAAGTTCACCCTTCAGGGTATATTTCCTCATTGTATGATCGGGCATTGTCATATCTACCATATTGTCACAAATCCACATAGAACATTCTGTCAAAGGTATAACCGGCTTCAAATCTTTGTCAAGCAGGCCATTTTCCTTGCCTTTGGTGATACGCCACATCTCAAGATCATTTGTCGGGCTAATAGAGCTATACTCTTTGGGCAGCACAATCTTACCCCCCTTATCTATCAGGCCGCACAGTTCCCCATCGTCTGTGTCCACAACACAATAGCCCGAATGGAACACATAACCCTCCATATTCGGAATATACGGCATCTTTTCGTCAATGAGCACCTTATCCGTTCCATCAATGAACTTGATATAACCATTATCATCCACACTGGCCAACCCATCGGAGAACACCCATGCATGATCGTATTTAGGCTTAATAATCACTTTACCTGTATTCTTGCTGAAGTAGCCACGTTTTTTTCCGTCACTATAGCAGACAAGTGTATCTTTACCAAGCGGTTTGGCAATCCAGGCAATATGCTTTATCAGTTTCTCACCAGTACGTTGGTTGTAGATATAACCCTTCCCATCCTCCGTATTGTGGAAGTAAATGTCACGGTTGACATACTCTGAGTGGTAGCAGTATTCGTCATCACAGTAGTGATTTCTGAAATATCGGTTATATACACTCTCACCAAGGCAACAAAGCAGAGCCAATGCAAACAATGTCATCACGATGCTGGCACTTGTTGCAAAAAGGCCCCAAACGCACTTTGCCCACTTCCCGTCCCTTTTGTAGCCGAACAGACCGAAAAACCATCCGAGGCACTGCGCCAGTCCTTTCCAAAGAACTGCAAAAAACAACTCACCACTAATCTGTTTCATTTTCGCTTAAATTTTTATATTATACTTCTAATTTTGACTTATGAAAGTAATATCCTTCAATGACTTCTTCAAAAGACAGCTTAACCTCAGTCATAAATGTGTCACTTCTTACGAATTCCTTCAGCCCGTCAAGAGTATGTCCGGCAGAGATAAATGTGATTCTTTCAGATTTACCATCGTTATCAACATTGTTAAAATCTATACTTATTCCAAACGAGTATTTCTCCGTTTCAAGTTCCATCTTCATTAGCGTCAACCCTATACTTTTCACAGGCGTATTCTCGCCCACGAACCGAAGTCTCGCATCTGTAAAGTTGTCAAACGGAAGCAATGCCGTTGCCGACTTAACGAACTCTACATCGTCCAGTGTCTTTAAGACAAAGTCAACATAGTCCTTGATATGCTTACTTACGAAGTCTTTGGTCTGCTGGCACATCTGCATCATTTTCTGTTCTTTGGATAGTTCCATGTTCAATTACTTCTTTCTAATTTCCTATAATTCACTTTCGCTGCTACCACACTATTAAGAGCTATCTTCAACTGGTAGGCAAGGTCATTCTCTTCCATATAATAGAACTCAGCCGAAGCTATGAGTACATCATTAATTGTATAGAGTTTTACCTGCTTCATCTGCTCATTCAGTTTATGACATCGCATCACTACGTCAATATAGCTTTCTTCTGTCACATCTGCGAAGTTCGGCAACAGCACAGATACAAACTGGTCATCATCTGAGCTGGGGAAGATATGGATGGACTTCAATTGATAGCGAATAGTTATCTGCTCTCCGTCTTCCTCCTGAATCTTATACTTGCCATCCTCCAGAACCTTCTTAATTGCCTCATAATTTTTGTTCATTACTCGTCCTCCTTTGTTTCGTTATTATTATCGTCATCATCTTCATCCTCACCAGGGAGTGTATCATCACCCTCTAACTTGCGATGGAACAAGAAGTAGGATGCCTGCAACAGCAACATGCTGTGCTCGATGATGTCCTCCAGATTGTCATCTCCAAAAAGGCGGTACTCATAGAACACCCATACGCTATCGCCATACACACAGGTCTTGCTATACTTGATAGACATATTCGTATCATTGACTACCTCTAAGACAAAGCGCTTGTTCTCGTCTGTCACATCGTAGATGTTGGGGACGGCAAATCTCAGGAAGTTCTCGTCATCGTCAGGCATATAGAGAATCGTCAACTCTTCAAACTTGAATACGTAACCGAAATCTCCGGCTTCTTCTATTGAGAATCCAAGTTCTTCAATCTTTGCTAAAATTAATTCCTTGCTCATAATTGCTATGTTTTTATTTGTTGTTCATCTACAAAGTTGCGCAGATCTTTTCCTTCTCTCACTATCACACCACAAATCCAATTCTTGGACGCTCATTCTTATTGCGCTTCGTAAAGTCATCACGAATCTTCTCGTACCTCTTCACTTCATCACTGGACACAGACGGACGTGTTGATTTTACTACATCGCGCAGCATGGCCTCGCTGATTTTAACCAAGCCCTGACCCTCATCTCTGATACTGGCTTCAAAGGCATTCCTGGCAGTTTCCTTCACCATATATGAGATGTCGCTCGATGTATACCCATCTGTTATGCGGGCCAGTTCCACTATGTCTATGTCTGTATCATGCGGACGCTTGTTCAGTTCAATCTCGAAGAGCTGCCTGCGGCACTCCTCGTCGGGCAAGCCCACATAGAGAACCTGATCAATTCGACCGCTTCTGATAATCGCTTTATCTATGCGGTCAAGGCAGTTCGTGGTGCCTATCACGAACACATTCTTCTCCACACAGTCATTCAATTGTGTCAGCCACTCTGCCACCTCGTCTGCCTGATGCTCATTCCCTTTGGCACTGCGGTCACCGCAAAGGGCATCCATTTCGTCAATCAGGAGTATGCATCCCTTCTTGTTTTTCTTAGCCTTTGCCTCCGCTTTCTGGAATAACTCCTTGATGAGACCCTGCGAACCATGTAGCCAGATACTGCCAAGGTCGGAGGGCTTTATGGAACAGAAGTCCAAGCCGCACTCCTCTGCCAATTTCTGGCTAATGAAGGTTTTACCAGTACCAGGAGCACCATAGAACAGCATATTTGATGGCATGATACCAAACTCCTTTGCAAGTTCTCTATGAGACACTATCTCAACGAAGTCACGACGGAGCTTCTGCTTGATGTCCTCCATCCCGGCTACAGCTTTGAAACCATCACCAACCTTTACCGTCAACTCTACATCCACATGTGGTACTTTACTCCATTGCAAGGTCTCTTGCTCATCGCAATCATCCTTTGTACGCTCTTTGTTAGTGGCCTCATTTATCTTCTTTTTGTTCTCATCCGAAAAGCAGTTGAATTTATTGGGTTTCTCCATCCCCAGAATCTTCATCAAAGCAAACCCCAATTCCTCGGCATCTTTATATCTATGAGTTACCACCTTGCTTATCGACTTCTTAATAACGAGACGAATATTGAGATCCATTTCCAAATCAGGCTCATTCTTCTTGACTATCGAGAGCACTTCATCTTGGGACATTGACTCGTTTATCTCGTATGGGTAAGTTCCTGAGAGCATATATGCCAACAGTATTCCCATGGAATAGACATCAGTCGCTGGGGAGAACCTGCCCAAAAAACTCTCTGGTGCACGGCAGCAGCGGTTCAACTCTTTTGTTTCAAAGTCCGGCTTGCCGTTGCAAGCTGCATGGGGATTATCATCCCCAAGCAGCCTCACCTTAACATCTTCCTCGTCTTTCTTCGAGACAAGCACGGTATCAGGGCTTATGTTGAAATGTCCGCCACCCTTACTGTCGTACAGCATCTTCTTGACGATAATCGCCAGCAGATAGATGGCATATACACAGTCCCTTTCTGACAGCATCTTTTTATTCACCGCCTCACGAATCGTCGTGTAGTTATCATTCACGTTGGTCATAGTCACCTCCTTCTTTATTAATTATGCTGCATGTGAATTCCACCACTTCTTGATGGCTTTGTCGAACTTTTTGTTCAAACGAGAGTAGCGGGTGTCAAGCCAGCCACGGCTACGGCCCACCTCCTTGGCCACCTGTACAGGAGCCGTGTTCTCCACGAAACGCTGACGCCAGATGTAGCGGTCTTCGTCACTCCACTTCAACTTGGCAGAAAAATCGTAGAGGAACTCTACCGTCTTCACACGTACCTCCTCATCGGTAAGATCGGTGCCAAAGACATCCGATAACGGATTAACTCCCGTCTTGGACTTGCACCACTCAGCCATGTCGGCAACGAACTCCGATGATACTGTCACCACACGGGCAGACTTGTCGTGGAGCACATCAGCTTCAAAGTGGTAGTCAGAGCGGAGCAGGGCATCCTTCAACTTGTACTCGGCCTTCTTCTTAAAGGTCTCATAGTCATTCTCATCCATATCTATCTTCTTCATAATCTCATCCTTCGACAGACGATCGACATAGATGTCAGTCAACACGTTATAATACTTGCTGCCAACCATCAACTCATCGATCACCAGCTTGCACTTGGCCTCGCTCTGCGAGAACAGCGTCAGCCGGGTGTTACCCACCGTCCTTGCACGTCCCTCACCTATCCAGTGCTCATCTTCCAACAGCTCCATCACAGCGTTCTTTGCAACACGGCGCAGCCAGGCGAAGAAGGTACACTGCTTGCTGTAGGTATCCAGCGTCTTCCATGTCCCATCAGCCCACAGCGTCAGATAGACAATCTCGTTGAAGGTGTCATCAGAGACGATTACATGGTAATTGTCCTTGATATCCTTGATAATCTTAGAGCGAAGTCGTGCCATGTTGCACTTCTTCGGTTCAGTTCCATAAAAGAAACGCTGACGGAACTTAGCGTCCTCCTTCAGTTTCTTGATGATTTCCTCTGCTTCGTTCTCGAAGTTTTCGAGTCTCTCAGGGTCAAAGCCATTGTAATTTTTCTCGTCCATAATCGTCTAAGTTTGGGGCATCGAAAATGCCGAATTTCACATCTAAATCTCGATGCAAAGTTCGGCATTTTTTAGCAGTCCAGAAAGTAATGGACGGTCGATACGGGAACGGCTTTAAATCATATTATATCAATAACTTACGTTTTGCATTTTGCATATTTTAACCCTATTTTTGGTCCCACTTCCGACTATACTGTAAGCTCTATCAAGGTCTGAGGAATCGAGAGCCTGTTTTTGAGCACATATAGGTGGTCATTGGGGTCTGCAAGAATAAACGGAGCTGGCAACTCACGCAGTTTCTCACAACCGTCGCTGACGGCCATACGGATATCTGAATAGCAATGCTTAATCTGCGAGGGCATGAGATTACCATTTTCATCCTTACCCCGGCCTATTAGTTTGTCAAAACGTGAATCACCCTCGTCTTGTCCATATACAGCCAGATACAAGCTGTTGAACTCACTTCTGTAATCCTCAATGTTCAGAGAGTCCACTTTGTCATGCTCATACTTATCTATTATATATATAAGGTATAGAATGAA
>FLNV01001059.1_pt1 | contig 34877 bp, 22 predicted proteins | sample 1140351 | NCBI WGS metagenome assembly FLNV01 (sample SAMEA3878207, study PRJEB12797) | bioreactor metagenome | biome: Moose rumen | place: Sweden | collected 2011-10
GATTCAAGTCTATTTGCGGATAGCATATCCGCCATTATTAACATCGGGATGACATATCACGATGAACGGAAATAAGGTTTTATTCCTGATGCAAAAATACAACTTATTTCAATATACTCCAAATATATCAAACTATAATGAACACTGGAACCGTCCCCATGTTCACACGTCCCCATGTTCACATGTTCATACGAGATGAATGATTCAATCATCCATTCGTTTCCATTCCACATTATCGTTCAGTCTATGCTTGTTTACTACCCGTTTGTTGCCCCATTTAAAGTTGTAAGACAAAGTGAGTGCAGTACGGAAATGACTCTGCAAGTCATTCTGTATAATATGGAATGTGGCATTTTCAATGATTTGTTCTCTTTTCCCAATATAGAGGAATGCCAACCTTGTGGTCAACTTGTTCTTTAGGAACGATTTGCTTAGCGTGAGAATATCTGTGAATACCCCATGTTTTTCGTGTATATACATGCTGTTCATGGGCAAGGATAGACTGGCGGTGTTCATTAGCCTAACGTTCCAGGGTAGCATACCCATTATATTTATGCCGGCTCTCCATGTAGTATCATCAAACTTTTCTTTCTGTAGCCGCTCACCCAGGACCTGAATATCTCCCGACAACTGTACGGTCCATGTCTTGGTCAACTGCAAGGGATATTGGGCAGAGACGAGCAGTTTGTTAGTTCTCAGTCCGTTTTCTTCGGTAATGCCTGTTGCCGTTCCATCCAGGAAGGGTGTCCTGACACTTCCCTTGCTGTGGGTGAATGTTCCCGTCAAGGTGAGCTGATGCCAGGAGGCAACCATGTTCACGATGTGCAGACGGGTGGGCTCAAGGTTCATGTTACCCAACTGATAGGTATATTCAGAGCTCCATTGCATTTCCGGTATAAGGTTGCCCAACATCGGATAGTCCACCTCATGTCGATATGACAGTTGCAGGCGCTCACCCTTCATGGGATTTTTCAGGAAAGAGAACACAAGATATGGCAACAGGTCATTGTATTTCTGGTTTGTCAGAGTCTTGAACTTCGTGTGGGTACTCCTTATTGACGTTCCCGCTTGGATGTCTATAGGACTATGTACGAAATTGTATGCCACGTTTGCGATATATGTATCCTCCTTATAGTTGTATTTTTTATAATCTGCATGCCAATTGTCAATGCCGTTGCCCCATTTGTTGTAGGTCAGTGCCAGTGAGAGGATATGGTTTTTCGTCAGGTTCCATTTTCCTGATGACATCAATGAAAACAGCTGTTCATGGCTGTCTCTGTGAATGTCGGCAACGTTCTTTTCTATCACTCCGTTCCCAAAGATTGTACGGTTGTTGGTTATGTCGCTGTTGTTCTTCGTATAGGATGCCACGGCATTGAATGTCGCCTTTTTCAATGTTAGCCTGTAGTCGGCAATCAAGTCGATGTGCCTTCTTTGTGTAAACTTGTTCACACTGCTTTTTTCGTCATGCCTGTCCAGACCTTCTGCCCCAAACATCAGATTGCTGGCCTCTATATGGTTTGTGGTGTTATGCGTTGTCACATTGGTTCCCAGTGTAAGACTGCTTTTGCGGTTGAAGTCATAGCTTAACGTGAGGTTTCCTCTCACAGTGGGATTCAGTTTTAGGGTTTGTTCTTCCTTGCTCACACGTTGCATCCCCGTTGCTGTTATCTCAGTGATCTGTTCATGGTCTGTTTCCCGTTTCATATAGGGTGTGGCATTTACGGAGGCAAACACAGACCACTTGCCGGTTTGCTCAATCAAGTTGGCATTCGGCATGAAATAGACTCCTGATTGGTTGGATACGTTAGTCTGAAGAGCCAATGTTGCTGATCCGCCGTCTTGAGGATTCTGGGTGTTAATGCGCAGCACATAGCCACTTCCTGAAGCATTCGCTTCCACCGTGCTGTTTTGCAGTTCTATATTCTTGATGTTCTGTGAGTTGTAGGTGTGAAGCAGATGGAGCAAATCCTCGCCGTTTACTCTCAGTCGTTTGCCGTTTACATATACAGCGATGATATTTTCGTGATAGGCACTGATATGATTATTCGTAATGCTGATGCCGGGCATGAAACGCAGAATGTCGTCAAGCGGCTGACCTTTCAGCATCGGAATGGCTTGGACATTTGCGCGGTAGCCTTTGGTGTCATAAGTGACGTAACGGCCTTTCACTACCACCTGGCCCAGTTCTTTGCTGTCGGTCCTCAGCAGAATGGGCAGGTGTGTGTTCTTCCGGGCATCCACATTTGCTTGAAAAGGAATAAACCCTACATATGTTACTTCCAACTGATAATTGCCTTGTCCTACTTTGATACTGAAAGCACCGTCGCCATCAGCCACAGTTTGTACAACCTTGTCGTTGCCTTGCTGCAAGCGGATGACGGCTCCTGGCAGATATTCACCTTCCTGACTCTTTACAGTACCCGTCAACTCAACGGTTGCTTGGGCGAAAATCAATGCAGAATATATCGAAAACAAAACTATAAAGAAAAACCTATTCATACTTTTTAATTATTTTTATTCCTAAAACGTATAGGACCTTATAATAGATGGTATGTTAGTAACATCTTGCCGTTGGTCATAGCCAGCGGCAACTATACGATTATGCATTCAGTGTTCTGTTCCTACTAATGTCATATAAATTATGTAAAACAATTTGGTGTTTAAAAGAAGTCACTCATAAATTGTTCCGTTGGTATTAAACATACAGCCACACGTCATACATACTAAAATAATACCGTTATTTTCTACACCATTATAAACAAATTGAGTAATATCAGTTTCGCCACACATTGGGCAACGAATAAAACCTGTGTAAGTTAATCCATTAAAATTGTCTTCTTGTCCTAAAAAATCTGGAATCTTAATCATAGTGATTTTTTTAAGTTTGCAAATATAATAATTTTTTCTTAAATATCAAGTAGTCAGTGGGTTTAAATTGGATATTTCTGACTGTCTGTCAGAAATATCCAATCAGGTGATGGTCTCCGTAGATTAGTTCGATGGAGTATTTGTCGGTGCATACGGTTGAGGGCAAGATGAAGGTCGTGGAGCCGGGAAGCAACGGCACACATACATTATTAAATATAATGTCGTCATCTTCATCGCGGATGATCACCTGCAGCAGGTCGATGGTGTATGGCGACCAGACATAGAGGTTCTGCGAATCGTAAGATGCAGAAGGCAACAAAGTGGGGTGTTTATGTGGCCCTTGGTTCACAGTCGGATCCACCTCTACAAATCCAATAATGGTTGCGTTTTGAGCGTAACCTATAAAACAGATTAGCCATAAACAATTAATTAATAAAAACTTCTTCATATTGTTCATTTTAAAGGTTTCTGATACAAATATCGGAAAAATATGAAAATGCACCATAAAAAAAAGTTGGCATTTTGTTGGCATTTTGTAATTGCCTGATACCAAAGCCTTTAGAAATCTATATTTTAGCTTAATCCTCACTATAATGAGCAGATGAAGGCATCCCAGTCCTTCGCTCCACCATTTTTACCTGTGTATCTTTTGAACAGTCGGCGCCGTTGACTGGAGACACTTGTTTTATCCACATGCAGCAAATTTGCGATTTTCTGAGGATTCATCTTTATTTTCAACAGAAGACACATTCTGAAATCCTGTTCTGAAAGATTGAATAGTAGTTTGAGTTTCGTAGAAAATGAGTTACATTGATCATTCAGGAACTCTTCAAGCTTATTCCATTCTTCATCGGAAGGTGTGGCATTCTCTTGTTCCATATTTTGAAATTTGTCGTAGATGGAAGACTGTCTTATGAGAATATCATTCGTCATCGTGGAATTCAAAACCTGTATGTCTTTTGGAACCCATTCCGACAAAGGACTTCTTTCCTTTATTCCAGAATCAACAAGGTTTGCATCTGCCTTCTTTAATTGTTCTGAGTATTGCAGCATGATCTCACCCCGTTTTTTCCTTCTTTTCAATCGTTGATATGATATAAGTAACAAAGTGGTCAGTATAAACAGGGTAATACATGCTAAGTATAGGAAGAAACGCTTTTTCTCATTATCAATCGTTAGGAGGGCTATTTCTTTCTCACGCTGCTGATAATTATAGAGTGAATTAACTTTGGCAACCTCGTTTGTCCTCGTAATCTCCCTTAACGAGTCTTCATATAACTGAAATAAATTAAAATAATGGCGGATGGAATCAATATTCTTATCTCTTATTGCCAACTGGGTTAGAAATTTATAAACACTGTCCTTGGCATAAACATCTCCAATCTGCTTTATATATTCAGAGTAGAGTCGCAAAGAGTCTGCGTCTCCTTTCCTCTTATAGATAGAAACGATTGTTGAGTAAACCGCACTTTTATTCATAAGATCAATATGTGGTAACGGTGCCTTAATGTATTGGATGGCTTTGTCATAGTCACCAATATATTTATATTGGTTTGAAAGAGCTGTCTCAATATTAAGACGCAAGGATAAGCTGCCTGATTGAGTAGCAAGAGTATGGGCGGTCATTAACAGATCCAAAGCTTTCCCATGATCGTTATTGGCTTCTACTGCAAGTGCCATGTCCCTTAATCCAAATATCATCCCGGTAGTATCGTTAGCTTGCTTTGAAAACAAATATACCTTATTAAAGGCATCGTACATCTTTTCATATAACCCCTGATACATGAAGATGTGACCTATATTACTATAAATACGTCCTTCCAATTGGAAGTCATCTCCAGCCACCTCCACCGCCTTTTGGAAGTAATCGAGTGCCTGAGGTGCATCGTGCAGCTCGTAATAGGTGCGTCCGGCATAGTAGTAGGCGGTGGGGAGCAGGGATTTGTCGCCCCTTCCCTCGTAGTATTTCACGAGTGGAAGGATGGAGTCGGCAACGGGCTGCAGCTGGCCGGCCTTGTCTGCCGCCTTGATGGTGAGGAGTCGGTGATACATCCGAATCGCCTTTCGCTCGCGCTGCATCTTTGGGCGCAATTGTCGCAGCAACGCTACGGCACTGTCGGGGTTCATCTCTGTTAGACTGTCGGCTGTCAGTAATGTCGGGGGATAACGATGACCGCCGCACGAAAACATCATGCACAAAAAAAGAAGAAAGCGGATGTAAAATGGGTTCTTCCGAATGTATTTATAAAGCGGCACAGTCATATATTATTTCCATTTGTGGTGACAATCTATTTATTAGTCTGTAAAATTTAGACAAAGATACCAAATCTATTTAAAATGTAGGTGGAATATTCTAAAAAAAAGGTGGAATATTTCTTAAAACTCCTTCTACGGATTTTCTTGGTGACTCAGGGACAGGCTCCCGAAAGCTGTCTGCAAGGAATATCCGGATGGGACTATTATTTCAGGGACAGGTATGCAAAGCGGCCCTGTCCCTGAAATGAAAAATGGATAATGGAAAATGTATAATTGCTGCGTAAGCAAGTTCGACGTTATGTGACAGCCTTGTGACAGCCTTGTGACAACCTGTGACAGGTTGCACGCCCTTTGCTACAGCGGCTTGTGACAACCTTACAACCTTTTTTGCAAAAAACTTATAGTAATAGAAAATACTTAGGGCTCTTAGATGAATCTTGTGTGGAGCAGATCCTTTCAGATTCGTCCCGCTTTGATCTCTTCCACTGCTGCCTGCAGGTCCGTAGGTGAACGCCGTCGTATAGCCACCCTCCTCATTGTGCACTTATTTATCCTTATATCAAGAGAAGATTATTTCTCCACCTTATTATATTCACCTTTGATTTTCTGAACCTTCAGCAAGAGGTTCTTATAGTGCAGTTGGTTGACAGAACCTCTCTGAGCATCGTCAGCCTGCTGCTTCAGGTAGTTCTCTACCTTGTCAAGATGTTGGAGAACATACAGCAGGGCATCCGACTGGCTGAGGTTGCTGCTGCTGGTGAGGCTCCCGCGTTGCTGGTTAGCCGATGAGGCAGATGCGGAAGGAGAAGCGGGAGCGGGGTTGATGCAATTACCCAGACAGGTCACGTAGGAACGCTCCAGCTGACGGCGGTAATTGTTCAGTTTCTCATCTTTGTTGTCAAGAGGCTTCCACACGGTAGCGAAGATATCGTTTAGATATTCACTCACAGGATAGACATTCTGCTTATAGACAGTGGCGAGCGTGTAGGGAGACAGCTCCTGGTTCAGCGCACTGCTCTGTCGATTGATGATATCCGACTCCGCATCATACCCGGTCTTATTACTGATCTCCTCGGGATAGAGCCACAGCGGCGGGTTAAAGATATTCTCTCCAATCCATTCGATAGCTTCCTTCTGACGTGCTTTGGGGACATAGCCGTAGGGCGTCTGCGTAGGCAGACTGTTCTCAAATCGTCCGGCGATGTTACGGGTTACATGACCGACGTAACGCTGGTACTGCTGACGGACGGCCGTATGGAAGTCGGTAAGATCCTTATACTGACCATCGACGACCGGTGCATAGACATGGATATTCTCCATCACACGCTTGAGGTTCTTCATGCCATAGTCGCTGGCTTTCATACTGTTGTCACCGAGATCCTCTGTCTGGCTGCGCGGATCCTGTCCACGTCCCTCACCGCCGCTGTACCACAGACGCGGATTGTTCTTCAGCGCCTGGGTCACCTCCTTGCGCAGCTGCTCCTTCTCCTTGAAGGGATCAGAGTACTCCGGACGATACTGGTACCCCCACTTGATAGCCCATTTGTCGTAGTCGTTGATACGTGGGAAGAGCCCTTTCTCACTGATGCCGTCCTCCGGCTGTGCCACATAGTTGAAACGGGCATAGTCCATGATAGAGGCGGTATGACCGTTCTTCTCCACCCAAGCCTTGTCCCGCAGTTTCTCTACCGGCGTGGCGAAGCTGGCACCCATGTTATGACGCAGACCAAGGGTATGGCCCACCTCATGGGAAGAGACGAAGCGGATGAGCTGTCCCATCAGTTTGTCGTCGATCTTACCGTCTTTGAGACGTTTGTCCAACGGGCCACACTGTACGGTGTACCATTTTCTCAGGAGGTTCATCACATTATGATACCAGCAGATATGACTCTCGATGATCTCACCGCTGCGTGGGTCGATGATATGCGGCCCATAGGCATTCTCAGTCTCTGAAGGCAGGTAACGGAGGAAACAGTAACGGGCATCATCCGGACTGATACTGCCGTCGGCAGGACATTCCTTGGCTACGATGGCGTTCTTGAAACCGGCCGCCTCGAAAGCCACATTCCAGTCGTTGATACCCTCTATCAGATAGGGAACCCATTTCTTCGGCGTGGCGGGGTCGATGTAATAGACGATCTGCTTCTTCGGCTCCACCAGCTTGCCGGCCTTGTATGCCTTAGGATCCTTCGGCTCCAGACGATAGCGGGAGATGATGGCAGTGCGCTCAGAGGGTGCGGAGTCGGAGAACTTCGTGATGTTCTTTACGAAATAGCCCACGCGCTCATCCTGCAGACGGGGCTGCATAGGAGTCTCGGGCAGCAGCACGATGCTGGTGTTGATGGCGAATGTCATGAAATTTCCCGGGGTGGGAGTGGCAGCAGGTGTTGCCGTGGCTCCCGGTCTGGCGGCACGCTGTCCCTCGGCATAGGTACGGAGGGTGCTCACCTCGATATTGATAGGGAAGGTCTTGATGGTGTCGATATAGGTGCGGTCTGCCTGCTGCCCGCCGACGCCCTGCACCCCTCTCAGTCCGCAGACGCTGTTGTCCTGCATGAACAGGTTGGTAACGTCGATGAGTCGCGCACCGGTCACGGAGTCCTTACCGATGACATCAAACTTAGCGATGATAGGATTGGTGGTGGAGCGGTCCAAGACCATGGCGATGTCATCACCGTCACCGGCAATCTTACTCTTGGTATAGGCGCGCAGGAAGAGAGTCTTGTCGTCGTACTTCTCGAAATAGATAGCATGGTCGGAAATCTCCTCACCGGGGAACTTGTCGAAGTTCTGGGGCACGGACACATAACGGCTGACAGCCAGGAACATACGGTTGAGCATATCGTCGGAGATCTCGAAATACCATTTCTTCTCAATATGACGGACGTTGAAGACACCTTTCTCGAAGGAGCCGCCCTTCTTCATTAGAGCCGCGTATTCGTTGGGCTTGGCACCACCAGGCATATTGCCCTTCTGGCCGTTTGCCTGAGGATGATCTTCTCTCCTCATCTGGGTGGTATCGTTCGGTGTGTCCTGTCGGCGATGAGGCCTCTGGGGTTCTTGACAGACCGATGATTTGCTTTTTGCTACGGATGGGAACGTTGTCGCACGTAAGTCTCCATGCAGGGAGAATGTTGCCAAAAGAGCTAACGTAAGGAATTTTTTCATAAGAATATATGGTTAATTTAAGGTATCAGACACGGAATAGGCTTGTTCATCCTCAACGTGATAACCTGTATGTCTCCCGTGGGGATGAGGGCATGCAGGGTGATCCTCCGCCCTCTCTGTGAGATCCTGACAGGACGCCTGTCGCCAACGTAGTAGGCTTCTACCACGTGATAACCCTTATCAGCGGGAGGAAGGGTGAGCGTCTGCTTCTTAAAACCGTCAAGGAGATAGACGAAGATCTTGTCATCTTTATAACAGAAGCCGTACTGATCCTCTTTCGGCTGCCACGGACCGCCCTGCGTGCAATAGACCGCCTCCCGATGCTTACGGACCCAGTCGCCAAACAGTGTCAGCCGCTCTTCCATCACCTGGGGGATATTCCCATGACGGTCTGGCCCTACGTTGATCTGAAGGTTCATATTCCGAATAAGACAATCGGCAAAGATACGTTTGATACGTTCCACACTGAGCACTTTCTCCGGATGCTCATCTTCGTGAGAGAACCCCCAGTAAGGTCCGATGGCCATACATTTCTCTACCAGTCCACTGCGTATCTCCCCCCTCGTATCATGGGCTCCTTCATCATTGGTATAATCACCAACCCATCCCGTGCGGGCATTCATCAGGATATCGGGTTGCAGTTGTCGGCACATACCGATGAGACCCAAGGGCCTCCCGTTGACGGAGTCTTTCACCTGAAAGAGAGGATTGACGGGCCAGGGGTTGTCAGGTGAGAGGTATCGGTACGACTCCCACACACGGGCTCCCTCACGATCGGAGGGTGTCTGGGCTATCCATCCGCCATCCCAGAAGAGAAGATCTATTATCCCATAGTTCGTCAGCAGCTCTCTCGTCTGGCAGTACAACTCCTCTTTCATCTGACGGGCGTTCTCCCGATGCCATGCCGCCGTGGTATAACCGAAGGTGTTCTTCTTACAGTCGGTGCCCGTCACGTCGTAATACCCCGGAAAGCGCCAGTTGATGAGTGTCTTGTAAAGACCAACACGCAGACTGTCCTTACGGCAGGCATCCACAAAAGCTCTGACAAAGTCACGGTTGTGGGTTTGCTTACTGGTGAATGCATTCATATAATGACTCTCGAAGAGCGCATAGCCATCATGATGCATGGTGGTGAGGGTGGCATAGCGAGCCCCCATCTTCTTTGCCAAGGCCGTCCACTTACTCGCATCGAAGTCTCTGGCATCGAAATATTCCTCTCCAGACTCCGGATATGCCAGCTTTCGGTATTCTTCAGGGAGGATGCCTTTGTTCTGCTGATACCACTCACCTTGGGCGGGACCGGCATAGAGACCCCAATGGATAAAGAGTCCGAGCTTGGCATCACGTAACCATTGTAGCTTCTCGTCCGGCTGCATGGGAACGCCGAAGTCGGTGATGACATCCCGTCGTTTACGGGGAGGGAACCCCTTGTAAACAGGTGGGGAGTAATCACCGATCCGCTCCACGACAATCTCATCGACCCAGGCTTGGGAGGAACCTTCAAAGACAACCTCCAGACGACCGCCTTTCCGTTGGCCGGCATCGGTGCTGAACACCTGTTCTACCTTTGTCCATGCCGCCAAGGCTGAGGAAAGACTGAACTCATGACCATACAGCTCCGTTCCCTGTAAGGTGACATGAGTATCTCCTGCCGCTGTCTTCAGCCAGGCCGTAACACGATAGGTAGTCTGCGCCTTCGGATTCATGCGGATAGTCACCATGGAGTGGGGGTGCAGCAACAGTCCTCTACCTTGGTGTCCCTCATCCACCACCTCTGCAGAGCCGGTGGAGACAGACCACCCTTGATTGTGATCGTCGAAGTTGAGCACGAAATGTTGAGCCTGTACGGTCAGGCTAACGAGGATAATAATTAGTGACAGAAAGATCTTTCTCATTACTTATCTATTGAGGTGGTTGTCGTCCATTGTCCTTGGGGGGACAGCTCCTGCCGCAGCACCTTACCGTCTTTCCACTCTGCTGTCACAATGGTCTTTTGAGGGGCATACAGCTTAAATCTCACATTCCAGTGCCGAGGCCAGGCCGGGAAGAGATAGAGGGTATCGTCCACCTGCTGAAGGAGCATCTCCTGCAAAGCGATATTACCCACGCCACCCCAGTTATGGTCAGGACCCCAGTCGCCCGTTCCCCAGAAGGTGGGGAACCGTGTGGTATTGGAGTTACACAGTTTCATCTTCACATATCTCTCTGCCTCTTCGGTCATTCCCAGGTCAGCGGTGTAGATAGCGTCGGGATGCCAGGTGGTGGTGGGAGAGGCATGTTGTGACTGTTTGTCAGCACCGTAGAGGAAGGTGTTACGGGCGAGTTCCAACTGTGGTCTTCCCACACCAAAGAGACGATAGGGGAAGACGGGGTACAGTTGTGGTATCTCGTTGTTGATGGCTCCTCCCACCCATGACTTCGCGGGGGAGATGGTCTGATGCCCGTCTTTCTCTCTGAAGCAGATCGCAGGGATCGTCTGCAGCACCCCTTTCCAATAGGCTTGTTGCTCTCTGGTGCCGAGGTGGAGCCTGAGCAGCTGCTCCAGGACACTCTGCATGCCGGCCACGGTATTCACGGCATTCACCGTATATTTATAGGTCTCCAAACACGATCCGGGATAGAGGATGAGCTTACCGTCCTTGTCATAAGGGGTGCCGTTCAGACGCATCGACCAATATTGGAAATGTCTGTCATGGAAACGGATGCTGGAATCGATGAAGGAAAGATATGGCTGGATGTCACCACCACCATATTCGTAATAGTCGAGCATCATCTTAGAGAACTCCAGCTCTCCGTCATAATGGTCACCCACCCATTGGTTGGTGATCCATCCGAAATCCACCACTGTGACAGTGTCTCCCCTCTGGTTGAGGAGCTTTCGGGTGCTCGCCTCGACACTTCGTGGCTGGATGGGCAGGGAGGTCTCTCCCCACAGACGTTGATAGGTGTGTCCCGCAGGCAGTCCGTTGTTATTCAACTGTTCCGTGAACGAGGCACCCTCATGCCCCCAATACACACGGGTGCGCAACTCAGCATTGCCGAGAGCGAGACGATAGAAATCAAACTGAGAGATCATCATATCGAAGTCACCAGCCTTGATCATCGGCCAGTACACCAGCCGCTGGTTCTGCGCGGTGAAACTGCCGCCACCCCACATACGGAAGTCAGGACTACAGTCTTTATAATTGGGCTTGAAGTAACCGGGGTCATAAGTGAACAGACTGCCGTTGAACTTCGTCGGCCACTCACCATAGGCATTACATGCCAACTGATAACGGAAGAGGTTGTAGTTCCTGCCGATGATCCACCCTTCAGTGCCGGGACGGTCGGTGTCGATGAGGATATAGCTGCGGTCCCAGAACTGTTGCCACCAGGAATGGTTTTTTTGCCAAAGCTGTCGCAGGGTGCCCGCCTCGTTCTCATAAGAGGCAAAGAGCTCTTTCAGACTCTCGGACTTCCCGTCTTTCACCGTTCCCAAGATGATGGTGATATCCTGTGAATTTACCTTCTTCTTCGTCTTGTACTCCCACGCACGACAGTCGGTAAAGGCATACGACCCGTCTTTCACTCCCGCATATCTCATGTCGCTGAGAAGGATCTTCCCCCCGAAGACAAGTCCTTTGATGGGATCCCACAACTGGTCGAGGACAGGACCGAGATGCTGGTGGATAGCCTCACGCTCCGTAATCAGCTCATCATCTCTGTTGGCATGATACCAGACAAAAGAAGCCTTGCCGGGCTCGAAGATATCCGGACGGGTGAAGACAGGAATCTTATCCGGTGTGGTGTTGCTGTAGCCGAAGCACTGATGACGCTCCTTGGTGGTGAGGGGACGGTCGTCGGTACGCCATGACTCGAACGATACGGTGGCGTGATAGCCTTTGGTGCTGTTTGTCTCGATGTGTACTACCGGACGGAACACCTCCACCCACAGGTGTACACTCAGGTCATCGCCCTCTATATAGATACTGCCGTCGTTGAGACTCAATGTCTGCTGAAAGTGGGTAGCGAAAGGATCTCCCTCGAAATGGAGACGCACACGCCCCAGTTTGAGCATCGTGTTGTTCTCATCGAAGGTGCCGCTCTTGCTGAGATACATCAGCAGGTCGCCGCCTTCCACCCATACGTTACAGCCCACATCACCACCGCCTAAGGGCATACTGCCTTTGGAGTTCTCACTCTGACTGTCCCATACGATGTTATAGGCCGACATGTCGATAGCTCTTGTCGTCAAAGGGCAGAGACAACAGATAAGAAAATTAATATAGAATATTTTACGTATCATTAATAGATTGTTTTATGGCGTGAAAACGATGCGTCAAAGATAACAAATAAATATGATGATACAAAATCTATTACAAATCTTTTTCCCCTTCTTAAGAGATAATAAATGAAAAGTGGATGTACACCAAAGATGCACACCCACTTACAGAAGGAATAATTAATAATTATTTATACTGTTCGTTATTCGGATTCTGTTCCAGGTCAGAGTTAGCGCTCAGGTCAGAATTGGGAATCCACCACAGGTGTGTCTTGGCAGGAACGAACTCCAGCGGGAGCACTTGGTTGAAGCCCATAGCGTTATATTTGTCAACGAAGTACTTCACACGCTTACCGAGACGGTTGGTACGAAGCTCATCGTAGTAGATGATACCCTCACCGATGAACTCCCAGCCACGCTCCATGAAGATAGCCTCATCGACAGCATCCTGCTCGTTGCTGACATCAGCACGTCCGGTAGGATCATTCTTGTATGCTGCCAAAGCGGAAGCAGCGGTAACAGCTGGCAGACCGGCACGCTGGTGAACCATGTTGAGGTACTTCAGAGCCTCAGCCTGATTACCCAGTGCGTTCTGAATCTCTGCATAGTCGAGCAGTACCTGGGCATAACGCTTCATCATGAAGTTATTACCGGAACGGAGGTTGGCAAGAGCTTCCTTAGAGAAGTCGTGCACCTTGATGTTACCCGGACAGCAGCTGCCCCAACCATCGGTGCCTTTCAGAGAACCTAAGTCTTCCGGATGGTATATTACATGTACGACATCAGTACCTTTCTTATAAGTACCCTCGGAGATGAGCACCTTCAGACGCTCATCAGCGGGATCGTAGCTCTGCCATGCCTCCACAGAGGGAGCAGTACGCAGGTAGTAGTAGCTACCACCCTCACAGGTGACTTTCTTTCCGTGAGAGATGAAGTCCTGAGGATAGACAGAGTCGGCGAACATACCGAAGTTCTGGTGCATACCGTTACCATGGCCGGAGATATAAGAGAACTGCAACTCGTAGATAGACTCTGCGTTGTTCTTGGCACCGCTCGGATTCAGTGAGCACCACAGATTTCCGAAGTCAGGAAGCAGAGAATACTTACCGGAGTTGATAACCTTCAGGTCATACTCAGCAGCTTTCTGCAGCAAGGTCTTGTCGAAGGTCTTGTAACCACCGTTACCGGCCATAGAAGCACGATAGAGGTAGAGGTCGCCTAAGTAAGCCTGTGCGGCACCCTTGGTGGCACGCCAGATATCATAGTTGGTCATCCCGCGCTCGGGGAGGTTAGCCTCAGCATACTCCCAGTCCTCGATGATAAATGCATAAGTCTCATCCAAAGTGTTACGCGGGAAGTTGATATTGCTCAGATCCTTGGTGATATCCCTGATGACAGGAGCACCACCATACAGACGAACGATCCAATAGTAGGAACATCCGCGGAGGAAACGGGCCTGTCCGATGGCACGTGCCTTCAGGGTCTCGTCCATGTCCGCAGCCTCAATCTGTGCGATCACGTTGTTGGCACGGTTGATACAAGTGAAAGCCTTGGACCATACGCTGGTGAATGTACCGGCATTGTTGGCTTGGTTCTGGTATTTCCATGCGTTGATATCATTGATGTTGTTCTTGTTACCTTCACGGTTAGGCTGACCGAAGTCAGTAGAGCCTTCCAGACGCATAAAGGTACCACCATCGTTAGAGAGTGATCTGTATGAATTATATACACTGTTCAATCCAGAGTTCAGCTCAGCTTCAGTCTTATAATAAGAGCTTGGGTCGATGAACGTGTAGGGATGCTCCTCCAGGTCAGTACAACTGCTGACAAACAAAGTACCGAAAAGTATCGCTACGATATATTTATATAGTTTCATATTCTTTGTTATTTAAGATGGATGAATTAGAATTTGAGATCTACACCGAGGATAATAGACTTGGCCCATGGGTTAGAGATATCACCGTTAACTGGGTTGTAACCGCGATGGTTGGCAAACGTCACAAAGTTCTGGAAGTTCAGGTTCGCCTTCAAGCCCTTGACAGTCTTTAGCTTCAACAGCTTAGAGAAGTCGTAGTTGAACTGGATGTTCTTCAGGATAAAGTAGGTCCAGTCACCATTTGTACGGTCAGAGAGGTAGGTGCCTCTTGATCCTGCACGTGGATAGTCGCCATTAGGATTGCTCGGGCTCCACATGCGCTCGTAAGCGTACTTCGACGGGAAGTACATACGCTCCTGGATGTTGTTCTCACCCCAGAGCAGGTAGCTACCGTTGTCAGAGAAGCTCAGGGCCCACTCCGTACCGTTGTTATTGCTGGCTTCGGCACCGGCGATAGATGCATATTTGAGACCACCCTGTCCGTAGATATTCACAGAGAAGTCTTTGTAACCGGCGCTCAGACTCAGACCATAGAAATACTTTGGCTGAACAGAACCGATGCAGTCATAGTCCTCGTAACCGATACTGCCATTACCGTCCTTGTCTTCATACATCTCATCACCGAGAGAAGCATTCTGAGCGGTTTTGGGAACATACTGCTTATACCAGTCGAGATCCTCCTGAGTCTTGATGATACCCAGGGAATGACGTGCGTAAAGTCCATCAACGGGCTTACCCACAACGAGACGACGATCCATGCCGGTACCATCCTGACGGAGGATTATCTCCTCAGTCTCTACACCGCTCACATTATACAGCGACTTGATCTTATTCTTATTATAGGTGAGGTTTACAGTGGCATCCACAAACCAGTCTTTGTTCTTGAAGATATTTCCACCGATGGTAAGTTCCCAACCCTTGTTCTGGGTGGCACCGACGTTGCTCAGCAAGGTGGAGAAACCGGTCTCACGTGGCAGGGGCACCTCGTATAACAGTTTGTTGGTGTCGCGGATATAGTAGTCGAAATTGACAGTAATGCGGTTCCATAAACCGAGGTCGAAACCGAAGTTCCACTGGTTGGTACGCTCCCACTGCAGGTTGGCGTTAGCCAACTTGGTCTGGGTGTAACCAACGAGCTCAGCATTATTGTAAACATAGTTGGCACCGCTGCTCTCCAGTTTTGCCAACGACTGATAGTTACCAATCTCTTGGTTACCGGTAACACCGAAGCTGGCACGCAGCTTCAGGTCGCTGATGACCTTGTTGTCTTTCAGGAAATCCTCCTCAGAGACACGCCATGCAAGACCTACTGATGGGAAGAATCCCCACTTCTTGTCCTCACCGAAACGAGAGGAGCCATCCCAACGTACGGTAGCGGTGAGCAGGTACTTGTCCATATAAGCATAGGTGACACGTCCGGTATAAGAGATCAGACGGTTGCCGTAACGTTCGGAAGAAGGATTCCAGGTGTCACGGGATGCGTTGGAGATATCCCATGCCTCAAGCTGGTCAACGGTAAAGCCGGAGCCGGAGACACCTGTGCTCTGATAGTCGTAGTCCTGCCAAGAGTAAACGGCGGTAGCGGTGAAACGATGGATGTCATTCCAGTTCTTGGCGTATGTCAGCATGTTCTCCATCAACTTGCTGCGGCCTTTATTCCATGAGTGACTACCGTTACCGGTTCCCTTAGCCATATTACCCACCAGGTTGGAGGTGTTATAGCCGTAACCGCGGTTGATACGCACATCCTGACCGATGCTGATGCGATAGGTCAGCTCCGGAAGGATCTTAGCCTCTGCGAAAGCGTTGATAATGGTACGTACGGTATTGGTGCGGCTGATATGCTCATCGTAGTCGATCATGGGGTTCCATGCGTCAGAAACGTATGGGTTGGTAGGAACGACGAGGTTGCCGTTGGCATCGTATGGAGAGTCGGTAGGCCATCCGTAGCGGGCTACGTTAGAGACAGCCATGGTCTCAGAGTTGCGGATAGAGTAGGTGTACTGTGCGCTACCACCTAATGTCAGCCAGCTGTTGAACTGATGACGCAGGTTGGTGTGGAATGAGAACTTCTCAAATCCTGCGGTGGGGGTAAGACCCTCCTGGTTGTAGTAACCGCCAGACATCATATAGCTGGTACCGTTGCTGCTTCCGTCAAGGCTGAGGTTGTAGTTCTGGATCCATGCGTTGTCCTCCAGTAGCAGGTCTTCCCAGTCGGTGTCGGCCTTGGGATTCATACACCAAGAGGTACCGTTGGCGAACGGTGACTTTGAGGCGTCGCCATTATAGTTGGTATACTCAGCGTTGATGAAGTCGATGAAATCCTGTCCGCTGACGATATTCATCTTACGGCCTGGCATCTGTGTACCTACAGAGGAGTTGAAGGAAAGGTTCTTTGTTCCTACCTTACCAGTCTTGGTGGTAATCATCACCACGCCATTGGCACCGCGAGAACCGTAGATAGCGGTGGCGGAGGCATCCTTCAGGATCTCCATCGACTCGATGTCGGCGGGGTTGATATCGCTGATGTCACCATCCATGAGTGGGAATCCGTCAACGACATACAACGGTTCGTTACTGGCGTTGATAGAACTGGATCCACGGATACGGATAGCTGGAGAAGCACCGGGGTTGTTGTCGTTGAAGACAGCCACACCGGCAGCCTTTCCCTGCAAGGCCTCAAGGGCATTACCGGTCACGTTGGCCATAATGGCATCTGTCTTGATGTTAGAGGTGGTACCTGTCAAATCCGACTTCTTCATCGTACCATAACCCACAACGACTACTTCTTCCAGATTAGAGCGGTCTTCCTGTAAGCTGATGTCTAATCTTCCACCATTTACCTTAACAGTCTGACTCTTATAGCCTACATAAGAGAAAATAAGTGTAGATCCCGCAGGAACATTGATGGTGTAGTTACCATCCATGTTCGTAACGGTACCCACACGCTGGTTGCTCTTAAGAACAACACTTACACCAATCAGTGGTTCACCCGTATTGTCTCTAACAGTACCACTTACGGTGTTTGTCTGCTGTGTAGAGGCAACGGCATCAGAGAGATTGTTCATGTTGTTTTCATTGCTGGCATATCCAAAGACTGGACAAAGAGCAAGTGCAACAGTTAATGACAATCCTACAAATAGGTTGTTTCCTTTTTTGTACTTCATGCTTGATTTTATTTGGTTAGTAATAATAGTATAATCGACAAATCATTTTAACATACATATTCACACGTTTCCCTTTAATTTGCAAATTTAAAACAAATCCTTGGTTAAACAAAAGAAAACAAAAGATACTTGAAACACAAACGCAACATTTAAATAATTTTAACAAAAACAGAAAAAATCACTATTATAACTCATGATGGGTTATGAGTGACCTATATCCTAAAAGTGTTTTCAAGACCTTAAAAGCTGACCTCTGCTTGATCAGAAGAGGCAGGGGAGGGTGAGAAGCTGGTACATCAGCGTGCGTGCCATACGTTGCTGACCGAGGTCGTTGGGATGCAGCAGGTCTGTCTGTCCGTCATGGAAATAACGGGCGTGCTCACCAAGAAGGGGAAAGAGTCCGCAGGAGGCTCCCCAGTCGATGACGGGAACGGCCCATATCCCGGCAGCTTCTTTCGTCGCATCGACATAGGCATCCAGATATAGTCCACAGCGGTTGGTGTACGACTCATCGCATTGCCAGTTGGTGTCGTTGGCATGGAAATCACTCCGGTGGATAGGGGTGAGCAGCACGATCTGCTTCTCGGGGAACATCCGCTTCAGGGAGTCGAGGGCGATATTGATACGTCCACGGTAAGTATCCGCATCTTTTACGGGCATACGCTGACGGCGGGATACCAGCTGCTTGGGTTGTCCGCCGTGCCCATACTCCACCATTGCGTCATGCTCTTCCCACCACTCACCCAACGGTACACCACGGTTATAGTCGTTTGTACCGACAAAGATAAGGATCGCATCGAAGTCATCGCCATGCTCCTCTTTCAGTTGGTTGGCCTGACGGGGAATGTCATCCCACTGCCGACCGCTGACACCATACACATACGGGGTGATCTGCAGCCAGTCCTGCAACCATCCCCAATATTTCTTCTGTGCCCCTTTGTTGCGGGGATCGGTGATAGAGTCGCCGAGATACGCCACACGCTTACCCTGCCAAGGGTGCTGAAACATTGTCTGTGGCATCGCCTTGATGCTGATAAACAGGCAGAGTGCCACCATCAAAAGATTCTTTTTCATATTGTCGTAATGCTTTTGCCCTTCTTTTAATGCGGCAAAGTTACAATTTTTTTCAGAATCAAATATCATCACCCGTAATTATTTCGTGAATCTATTCATGACAGATCCTGAACGTTGAGGCCGGAAGGTTAGCGTCATTCACTAAGTTGGCCCGTGTGAACGGTTGCCATCCATATCTGACGATATGCGGGACCTTGACGTTCTTGTTCCTGAGTCTTACGTAGCCTTCATGAACCTCCACATCGGCAGGATAGAAGAGTCCCTCCACCTCTGCTATTTCAAAACCAATTATTTTTTGGCCGTCAGCCGCGTGAAGTCCCTGACCGTAGTCGAAACCCACCTCCGCGTAGCTGTCGCCAGTCCTCATGTATTTGACAACCGGTCCTGACGGGATGATATCAAAACCGTATTCATGATATAGCACCTGTTTGGACAACCTCATACCCATCTCCTTTTTATATTGCGGATGGACATTGAGCGAGTCACCCTTGTCACTGGACACTACCATCCATACGTGGGGGATGGTTTCCGCAAGACGTCTCTGACTGTCTCTGAACCAGGTCCATGAAGGGCGGTCAATACTGGAGAGCTGAACGAAATAGAAGGGCAACTGATGATGATCCCAATGCTGTCTCCAACTGTCAACCAACAAGGTGAAGAGCTGCTCATGAGCCTCAATGTTATGGGCATTTGACTCACCCTGATACCAGAGAACCCCCTTGACGGAATACTTTGCCAGTGGGAGAATACCCGCCTCAAACAGGTAACACGGCTCGTAAGGATGTCTCTGTAAGGGATCTTCAGACTTCGTGATATTATAGGAAGCCCTTTCCCTCACCCAATCTTGTATGAAGTCATTGTGTCTCCAGTCGTTTAAGATAGCTGGGAACTGATACTCCAAGGTCTCACGATCCACCCATGCCTCGGTGGGAGCACCCCCTACGGCATTACAGATCAAACCTATAGGGACCTGCAAGGAGTCACGCAGCTGCTTACCGAAATAATAGGCGATGGCAGAGAAAAGCCTGACCGTCTGGGGGGTGGCGCATTGCCATCGTGTCTGTTTAAAATATTGCAGGTGATTCAGCGAGTCCAAGATGCTGCCATCCCATTTCGTGTTGTCGGGACGCCAGTAGCCCTTCATGTCAAAGAGTCTCAAGTCGTTATCTTCAGAGGCAGGGATATCTTTCTTTCCTGAATCCGACTGCCACATCATAAACTCCATGTTCGACTGTCCGGAGCAAAGCCACACTTCGCCCACCATGACATTCCTGAAACGATAGGTCTTGCCGGGCGTGGAAAAAGTAAGGGTGTAGGGTCCGCCAGCAGCCATCGGTTGAAGATGTGCGGTCCAACGCCCGTTGGTGTCGGCCAAGCAAGACGTTGACTGTCTTCCTATTCTGACAACAACCTTCTCCCCGGCATCAGCGGTTCCATGGATGGTAAGCGGCCGGTCTCTCTGCAATACCATATTGTCTGAATAGATGGAAGGAAGCTGCAACCCACCATATTGGCCGGTGATGGCGGAGAAGACAGTCTTGGCAAGAGTCGCCGCCCCCTCAACATTTGGATGCAACCCATCGGGGAGGTAGTTCGGGTGGTGGTATAGGGGTTCATGGAAATCAATGAGTTGCGCGCCGGATAGCTCGGCAACGGTCTCGATCTGTTCCTGTATCTGTCCGAGCCAGTCACGGGTGCCGGAGAGGAAACGTGGGTGGCGGTGGGAGATAGGGGAAAGCCTGGCTATGAGAATTCTTGTCTTAGGATTCACCTGTCTCATACTCTCAATAAGTCGGAGATAGTCACCAATGAAATCGTCTCTGTAGTTGGGCCAGTTCCTGGGATCTGTGTCGTTGATTCCCAAGTGGATGACGACGATATCGGCAGCATAATCCAAAGCTTCTTGATATACTGTCTCCTTGATATAGGGATGATGTCCCTTGGCGAGCAGGGTGGTTCCTGACTTACCGAAGTTACGCACCAGGTAGTCGTCGCCCAACATCTTTTGCAGTTGTGCGGGATAGGACTCCGTTTCCGGATGTTCCAGTCTCATCCCGTAGGTGATGCTGTTGCCTACGCACGCGACCTTCACGGGCTGACGCGCAGGTAACAATATACAGGTACTTATGAGTACAAGAAAGAGAGAGAACTTTTTCATCTGATGAATGTTTATTGTTAATTCACTGCAAAGACAGGTGAGAAGGTCTCAGAGATCCCTTCCACTCTCACTTAAACGAGGACCTCCGCCGGCAGTATAACCTCTGCTCTCACCTTTTTCCGAGGGAGAGACCCAGAAGGCATACAGTTGTCCTTCCTGAAGATAGAACTTGAGTCTTACCTTATTCCCTTTGATATCCGCCAGGTCTTTTTTCTCCTTCCAGGTGACCATGATCTTTGTTGAATCCTTTCGTTGGATGACATTACACTCCTTGCGGGAATAGCCGGGGATAGGAAGGCCGTTCTCATCGAGTACCTCCACTGCCAAGGCTCCTTTTTTCTTGGATATATCCGCATTTACAAAGAGGTATTGACCGTCGAAGGAGATCTTCTCAGTCACGAGAGATCCTTCCTTCTTTCCGGCATCCATGGAGACAAAACCATCACGGCGAAGCATAAACAATCCTGTAGAGGCGTAACAATCCCAGAAGATATCGTTGAGCCGTCGCCCACTGGTATAGAAATAAAGCGAGTCGCCAACGATTAAAGGCGTACCGTTGACAGACTGTACATTTCCCCAATTCCAGGCTCCCTCCGTCTGATCGACATTGACAAAAGCCTCATGGGTGGGACGGTAGAAATGAAAGCCGTCACGGCTGTATCCTAACGACACGACATTACGTTTCTGGATATTCTCCTCGGCACAGACCTCATTCTCCGGCCCGCACCATGCTGCATATTGTCCCAGCATAATGCTCTCGTAGGGGATGACATCAAAGTTGTAGATGCCTGGCTGTATCTCCGGATATCGGGAATTGCGCAGCTCTTTGTCATCAGGGGTAAACCAATAGACGATGTTCCGGTCGTTAACGCCTTGACGCTTCCGGTGGGCAAGACTTACGAGCATCTCCGGGTCCTCATGCTCGGCATAGAAACGGGAGCGGATGGTGAGATCTGTTCCTCCTCGCATGCTCAATGCCCACTTCCGGGTAAACGGATTATAGAATGCTGTTGAACGGTTGTAGATATCACCCGACTGTGCAACGCCTTTCGACCAGTGCTTCCCGTCGGCAGAATATTTCAGCACGATCTGGTAACGCTCATCTTTCTCACGGTATTCATTATTGAAAAGCTTCCATCGCTTGGAGGAATCCTTCTCACAACGGTCTAACCATAAGGAGGAGGCGTCACGCCTGCAGGTGTCCACGATATTCGTGCCCGGTACGATATCCAGAAGAGGTTTCACCCAGTGCTTGCCGTCTTTCGACTCTGCGTAACAAGTATAGAAAGACTGCCGGTTACTCCCTTTATGCAGCATGCCTGCGCCCGCCAGATACCACATCTTATATAATCCCGTATGATCATCATACCACACACCGTCGCTGAAAGGGGCGGCATACGGCTCACCCCTTGCTGTCTTCTCCCATTCCTTATCAGGCTCCAGGACGGGATTGCCGGCGTAGGGCGTTGGTGTGTGACACACCCTTGTAAGGTTTGTCTCACTGATCAAGAAATCATCCACGAACAGTTGCCTTCCAACATTTATCGGTATGACCGTGGGTTTATCCTGTAAATAGGGTACTGGCATCTCCTTGGGCATGACGGGCTCCTCATAACGGGGAGGCCATGGCTCAGAGAGATGTATTCCATTGTGTAGGACCTGTGCGCTGACGGTCTGTGAGACAGCCAGACAGGATATGACGATTGTTATTTTAAGAGATCTAATCATAGGAGAGACTTTATGTTATCTGAGAGAATATCCTGACAGAGGGTATGGGCGATGACCATCATACGAGGCACGTGGAACGGTCCTTTGTAGAGGTTGCCTTTGGCTTCCTGCGCGACACCCCCGTCTCGGTGAAGGTATCCATACCACTCCCCATACAGCGGGTCTGGGAAATGGACGTAGGTCCAATCAGAGATCTGCCGATGTCTCTCAAGGTATTTCATGTCACCGGTGAGAGCGTAGGCATAGAGGTTTGCGATGATCGCCTCGCACTGTGGCCACCAGAACTTCATGTCCTGTGAGTAATCTTGTGGCGGCAGGTTCTTACAGTCCCTGAAGTTGATGATACCTCCGTATTTCTCATCCCACCCCCATTGCCATGACCAGTCGAGGATGGTGAGAGCCGTCTCAAGCAGTTCCCTGTCTTGCTTTATCCTGGCTTCCTCCATCAAGAACCAGGATGTCTCGATACAGTGCCCCGGGTTGATGGTACGTGTCATATTGGTATCTATGAACTCCCCGTTGGGTCCGACGGATTCGAGAAGAGCCTCGAACTCCGGATGCATGAAGTAATGTCGCAGCTGACGGATGGAGTCGCTGATCTGCTCCTCAAGGAGAGGGTGTGGACAGACATTCCTGATGCGTGAGGCGACATTGATGAGGATCATCACGATGGAATGTCCCCGTAACCGCACCTCAGACTCATATTTGGGTTCCAGGATGCCAGGCGTGTCGAGGAACCTTCTGATATCCTTAAAAAGACAGAAAGACTTCTCGGCGTAGGATTGGTCATTTGTAGCCAAGGCATATTCCGCCATCGCTATCGCCGCGAATGTCTCCGAGAAGACATATCTTCTCTTCCGGAGCGGTCGGCCGTCGGCTGTCACGGAGAAAAACATCCTCCCGTCGTTGTCGAAACAGCATCTCTCGATAAAGTCGAGTGTTGTCTTCGCTGCTTGCAGCCATTGCGGATTTTTCTCTATGTTGTTATAGGCGAAGGCACAGGAAAAGGCGAAGCGTCCCTGGAACCATACCGACTTGGTGGTGTCCATGATGCTGCCGTCCCTGTTAAGGCAGGTATAGACACCGCCATGTGTCTGATCCCATCCGTGCCTCAGCCAGAAAGGCATGATATCGCCCGTAAGGTCCTCCTTGTATCTGTCTGCCCATTCCTGCAGATATTGTTTTGGATCTATCATGATGAACGTTTAGAATTTATTACAGCGCTCAAAGAAGTTGATCTCCAGCAGCTCCCTCTTCATGGCGAGCTCCTCCTCATCGGTGAGGTTCTGGAAAGGAATCCTGTTGGGACCGAGGTCGAAGCCGATAAGTTTCATGATACGCTTTCCCCCGACAATATTCCCTCGGTAGCGGCAGATGACGTTGATGACAGCCTGAGAGAATTCCTGTTTCTCCCGTGCCGTGGCGACGAGCCCCTTGTCCCATGCCTCTATGATGGCGGTCAGCTCCCGCCCGTTGTAGTTGGTCGTTCCGCCGATGCCACCCCTGGCACCTCCCAAGGCAAGGCTTGCCAGTATCGTTTCATCCTGTCCGTGGAGCATGTCGTACTTACCGTTTTTGTACATACGGCACTGGTTGTATTCATAAAGACTCTCATAGGTGTATTTGATTCCCGCAAAATTCTCTATACGACCGTCAACGGCTTTGAGCAATTCTGTCATGGGCAGATAGACGCCGTTGAAGGCAGGTATGTGATAGTAATAGAAAGGAAGTTCCGGAGCGCCCCCTGCGATGACCTCGCAGTATTTCACGAGTTCCTCAATCCTTCCGATCTTCGGAAAGGGCGGTGCCATGGAGCCGATGCCCCATGCTCCTATCGACTGGGCGTGCTCGGCCATGATGCGGCTCTCCTTCACGCAACAACTGCCCACATGTACGATCACCTTGAATCCCTGTGGCGCTGCCTCTATCCATTTCTCCGCCAGTCTCATACGTTCCTCCATGGTGAGCATATATCCCTCTCCCGAAGAACCGTTGATGAAGACACCTTTCAGTCCGTTCTCCTGAAGCATCCTCGCATAGGCCGGAATGGGCTCCAAATTTACCTCTCCGTCAGAATGGAACGGTGTAAACGGAGCGTCAATTAATCCATAAATTTTTTCCATAGTGGTTTGATATTTGTTATTCTACATTATCTGTCTTGGGTCGTAAGAAATACAGCTGTAGGGCCAGTGCGACAGCGACGACGGTGCTGAGCATGGCAAAGCCCTGTCCGAGGTTTCCCCCATCCGTCCACTTTCCCAGGACCTGTGTGACGGCAGCCCCTGCGAAGACACCTGTCATATTCATGATACCATAGGCAGTAGCTCTGTATTTTGAGGATATAAACTGGCAGAGGATAGGCATGTTGTTGGCATCGAAGATACCATATCCGATGCCGAAGAACAGTCCGGCGCCGATGACGGCCACGAGGGTGTGTCCGAATCCGAGCAGGAGAAGGGCAGGAATGGTCATCCCCAGTCCTATGGCGCTGGTGTATATTCTTCCCCGGAGGTTCCTCTGTACCCAGCGGTCGGAGAGATAGCCTCCCGAGAGGACGCCTACAAAGGAGGAGAGTGCTATGGTGATGGTGGAGATGGGGCCTGCCTCCGACATGGGAATGTTAAGGTTCTCGGCAAAGAGTGTGGGCAGCCAGTTCTTCGTTGCCCATCCCGGAAGGCTGGGTGCCGCGAAATAAAAGAGTATGATCCAGAAGGTCCATGTGGAGAGGACGACGCTGAGTCCTTTCCATACGGAGGTCTTCTCTTTTATCCCGTCAGATGATATGGTGTTGATCTGCCTGCGGGGATTCTCGTGGAGCAAGAAGATTAACAGGATGGAGTAGGCGATACCGATGATGCCAAACCAATGGAAGGTGGTATGCCAGGAGAAGAGGGCCGCTATCGTTGCCCCGAATCCTCCTATCGCCTGACCTACGTAGAGTCCTGTCATGTGGGTGCCTATGGCTAAGGACCGTGACTTGCCGCTGTGCCAGTCGGCGATAAGTGAGAGGGCGGAGGGTATGTACAGGGCCTCGCTGATTCCCATAAAGGCACGCAGCCAGTAGAGTTGTGTAAAGGAGGTGGCATATCCCATCAGGAAGGTTACCGCGGACCATACGAACAGACTGCCGGTGACGAGCCATTTCCTACTGACACGGTCGGCAATGACTCCGGCAATGGGACTGACGAGTCCGTAGATCCAGAGGAATACCGCCATGAGTGCGCCGAAGGCTTCCGCTTTGTTCAGTTCTGCGATATCCGCTTTCATAGCTCCCTGCATGGTAGAGAGCATCTGGCGGTCCATGTAGTTGAGCAGGGCAACCACCCACAGCAGGATAACGACAATCCAAGAATAATATTTCTTCTTTTGCAAGCCCATAATAAATATTTTATTTATGATTCGCAAATATAGAAATATTTTTGTGAAAACAATCTGTTTTAATATGAAAATATTTTATAAGTGGAGTTTTTTCTCCACCTTGGCTAAAAGCAGTTTTCTTCTGTCACCTCCTTGAACATATTGATGGGTTGTTCATCACCAAGACGCTGCAGCTGCTTATCACCGTATTGTTAGTTTAGTTGGGGCACGCCTTCAGCCCTTAAAAGTATTTCTTTGCAAACAGGAGGAATTGCTGCCAGTCGTAAGGGAGGACAGCATGGTGCCCGGTGCGGATATGGTAGGCGATGAGACCCTCTGTGGTGGGGTGGTCGATAGCCGGCATCTCCCGGATGGCTAATCCTTGCTTGCCATACAGTTGCCAAACCTTACTGGCGTGAAGACCGCCCAAGAACTCTCCATGTGGATCCGCCCAGTTGTCCTCGCTGGCGCTGGCGATATACACTGGCCTGGGGGCACACAATGCCACGACACTGTGCTGATCAAACGGCATCATGTTCTCCCGGGTGGCAAACTGCAGGAAGTTGCCGCAGAACCAATAGGGGAAGTTGTAGTTGACACACTCGAGCGTCTCCCCGATCTGTCGTCTTGACAGGGCCGCTCCGCAACAGCCGGAGTTGATGGGGATGGTGACGGCGAAACGCTCATCACTGGCGCCAGCCCACAGGGCAGCCTTTCCCAATCGGGAATGTCCTAACACCGCCACCTTTTTGGCATCGAAGCGTTTGTCTGCCTCTAAGTAGTCGAGGATCCTGCTGGCTGTCCATGCCCATGCCGCCACCGTTCCCCATTCATTGGGGTAGGGGAAGGTCTGCCCTTTCTTATAATAATAAGGATGGATGCCTGTCTCAAAGAGATATTTCCTGTCGGGGGTGACAGCGGTATAGCGGAAGGTGACGAGGGCGACTCCCGCTTTCATGTTGGCCTCTATCTGCCAGTCCTCGGGTTTGTCGCCGAAACACATAAAGAGGAAGGCGGGAACAGGTTTTTTGTTGTTGGGGAGATATAGTTGCACGGCAATCTCCGGTGCGTCAGTCTGTAGTGCCAGCCGGAGATATATCGTCTGGTGGATGGCGGAGCCTTGAAGGATCTCCTCGCTATCACCCTTACGGTACGGCAACACCTTATTTATAACAGGAGCCCTGCCGTACATATAGTCGGTGAGCATCGTCAGCAGTTCCGGCCGACGTTTCTTCTCCCATTGTCTGACGGTAGTCACCTGCTCGCCGTCTATACATGTCAGGATGTCGGGCAGGGTATAAGCAGGAATCTTGCTCTCATCATAGTTAGCCGTTTTGACAAAGTCTTTCTTACCGACAGTACCATTCTGTGCGGAGACGGAAGAGACGAAAAACACCAATAATGATAAAAGCAAGATTCTCATAAAAGCTCTAAACCCTAAAACATTTACTCATGTACATACAGTTCCCAGCCGAGGTAGCTCTCGATAGCCTCCTGAACGATCTCGGCGACGCCGGTACGTACCAGTGCCACGTGATGTTCGAAGCCGTTCTTACAGATATACTTCATCAGCTTCTGCAGGTTGTCCACCTCTGTCACGACGATACAGCCATCCATGCCGTATGGGTCGTTGGTCATCTTACCCTCTCCGAGGTATGCCTTGATAGTACCGCGCGGATCGTCGGTAGAGATACGGAAGAAGGTGAAAGGACCCTCGCTGACCTTCGCATACACGGCACCGAAGGTCTTTACCTTTCCCAAGGTACGTCCGAGGACGCCCAACGGTCCGAGCTTGAGGTTGTCGTTGCCCACGAACTTCCGTGGGAAGTTACCGCAATGGGTGCATACGCACTTGTTACGCTGCTCGGCGAAGTTGTTGTTCCAGTCAGCCAAGGCGGAAGGCTCGTTGGATGCCAGGGTCAGTGCGAGCATAGACACAGCACCGGCGATATCAGTCTCGCAGGCAGCCGGGATATTACTGTCTGACAGCATACTCATGGTGATACAAGGAGCGCAGCCGTAGTTGATCTCCAGTGAGTCCCAGCACTGGATAGCCACGGCATCCACCTGGTTCACCTCCACCCACTGTTCTACTGCCAGTCCGAACTTAGCCTGAGTGATCAGTTTGTCTTTGAAGTTATCGGGGGTGTATGCGTAGGCGTTGATTTTCTCCATGTGTGCCAGCAGGGCAGGGTCGTTATCCTCAATCTTCTGTGCGGCGAAGAGGATCTCTGAGAGGTCGGCGGGGACGACGGTGATGCCTGATGCCTGCAGCAGTTTCTCTGATGCGCGGCAGGTGTTGAATCCTAACGGACGGGTACCGATCTGTCCGATACGTGCGTGTCTCAGTCCGTTGACCACGCGGCAGATAGCGGCAAACTTATTCAGATCCTTCTTCAGCAGAGGGTCGTAAATAGAATAGGTATGCAGGGTGGTGTCGGTAAAGGGGATGCCGTACTGATAGAGGTTGTTACATACGGAGATCTTTCCGCAGAAAGCGTCACGGCGGCTGTCGAGGTCCACCTTGTCATTCTCATCATCGCATGCTTGTACCAAGACGGGAACCCTGAGGTCGGCAACGCTGATGGCATTGATAATACCTATCTCAAAACCGAAGTTGGGCAGTGAGACGATAATGCCGTCAATCTCATCACGGTGTTTACGGAAGAGTTCGGCGCATTTCAATCCGTCTTCACGTGTTTCGATAGAGGAACTGCCTGTCGGCGTAGCGTCTTCGGGAAGGATTACGTACTCATAGCCTTCCTCTTCAATGGTCTTCAGTAGTTGTTTGCGCACATCTCTCGCTAACTCGGAGTTGAAGTATGCACGGGTGCCGATGATGACACCGAAACATGTTTTCTTGTTTCTCATCTCTATAATGCTTTTGTAATCATTTTATCAGTTGTTGAACAGCCTGCTGCCATCCGGTGATGAGCTGCTGCATGTGCTGTTCGTTGTCGGGGTTCGGCTGTCGTGTCCACCTGCTCTTACGCAGTGCTGCCACCTCATCGAACGATGACCATACGCAGCGGGACAGACCGTTCATCACGACAGCGCCCATGGCAGAAGCCTCCTCCACATCCGAGCAGTTGATAGGTACGCGCAGACAGTCGGCCTGGAACTGCATCAGCGTCTTGTTCTTCGTAGGTCCTCCGTCCACACGAATCTCTTTCAAGGCGATTCCTGCCTGTTGTGTCATGGCCTTTACCAGGTCGTTCACCTGATAGGCTATCGACTCTAAGGCGGCACGCAGGAAGTGGGAACGGGTAGTGGCCAGTGTCATGCCGAAGACAGCCGCCTTCACTTGGTCGTTCCACCAGGGAGCTCCCAGTCCGGCGAAGGCGGGAACGAAATAGACGCCGCCGTTGTCTTCCACCTTATTGGCTTCAGCCTCCACCTCGTTGGGGGAGTCGATCATCTTGAGTTGTTGCTCCAACCATTTCAGGGTGGCTCCTGTACTGTGGATATTCCCCTCGAAGGCATAGAAAGTCTTGCCCAGTGCGGAGAAACCGATGGAGGTGACCAGTCCTTGTGGAGCGGCTGCAAACTGTTCACCGATATTCACCATGACCGATGAACCGGTGCCGTAGGTGGTCTTACCTAATCCTTCCTCGAAACACATCTGTCCGGCAAGGGCACCATGGGAGTCACCCAGCACGCCGGCAATGAGGACAGGCTCCTCGAAAAGTCCTTCGAAGGTAGTCTCCCCGTAGGTGCTGTCGCATGTCCTGATGTCGGGCATCATCGTGCGGGGGATGGTGAAGAGGTTCAGCAGGTCATCATCCCACTGCAGGGTGTGGATATTCATCAGCATGGTGCGTGAGGCATTGGTGCAGTCGGTGGCATGCACGCGTCCTTCTGTCAGCTTCCATATCAGCCATGCGTCGATGGTACCCATGAGCAGATCACCGTTGTCGGCTTTCTCCCGGGCACCCTCTATGTTGTCAAGGATCCATCTCACACCACTGGCAGAGAAATAGGGATCGATGAGGAGTCCTGATCTCTCCTGTACCATCTTACCATAGCCGGCCGCTTTCAGTCGGTTACAGATATCGGCTCCTCGCATGCATTGCCAGACCACGGCATTGCATACGGGTTGACCACTGTTCTTATCCCAAACGACGACCGTCTCGCGTTGGTTGGTGATGGCGAGTGAGTAGTTGTTTAAGGAGAGATCCTCGTCTTTGAGCAATTCTCTCACTACCCACAGAGTATTCCTGTAGATCTCTTCCGCGTCATGCTCCACCCATCCGGCCTTGGGATAATACTGTCGGTGAGCCTTGTTGACACGACGGAGCATCTCACACTGTTCGTTGAACAGCATGGCTTTGGTGGCGGAGGTGCTCTGGTCGATAGCGATGATGTAATTCTTCATGGCAGTGGTTCTTATGATAAATATTACTTCAGGAAGTCGATGGCAGCTTTGATGATGCCCTCGCTGTCCATGCCGTAGTAGTGGAAGATCTCCTTGTTGGTGCCGTGGATGGCATTCTCATCGGGGATACCGATGATTCTCACGGGAACGGGATGTTCAGAGATTGTCTCGGTGATCATTGCCCCCAGTCCACCGAACATGCTATGTTCCTCCACGGTGATGATACGCTTGGTATCACGGGCAGCCTTGAGCACAGCCTCTTTGTCAAACGGCTTGATCCATGAGAGGTCGAGCACGCGGGCGGAGATACCTTGCTCTTTGAGTTGCTTGCCGGCTTCATAGGCATGATAGACGGTCTCGCCGGTACCGATGATGGTCAGGTCTGTGCCGTCCATCAGCATATTCGCCTTGCCAATCTGGAAGTCGAAGTCATCATTCTCATAGACATCAGGCACCGCGGCACGGCCTACCCTCACATAACAGGGCTTGGGGAAGTCGGTGAGGAACTTCACCAACTTACGGGTCTGTCGTGCGTCGCAGGGCAGGCAGATGTTCATCCCGGGGAACGTACGCAGCACGGCGATGTCATGGAGACTATGGTGTGTGGCCCCTAAGGCACCGTAGGCAACGCCTCCGCTCACACCGAGGATCTTCACGGGGTTACCGCTATAGGCCACATCCACTTTCACCTGTTCCAGGGAACGGGCTACATAGAAGCAGGCCGGTCCGCATACGAACACTTTCTTGCCGCTGTGTGCCAGTCCTGCGGCGATACCGACGGCATCCTGTTCGGCGATACCTACCTCCACAAACTGCTGTGGCAGTTCCTTGGCATAATCACCTAATGTCACGGAGCCGCGAGCATCGGTAGTCACGGCTATGATATCTTTATCTTTTTTCGCTAACTCGAGTAAGGTATCAGTAAAACTCTTTCTACAGGCAACCATATCATTTGTCTTTTTTTCGTTCAACAATCATGTTTATCCGAGAGCGGCACGCGCGGTGTTGATGCGGGCCTCAATATCTTGTATGGCCTGAACATACTGCTCCTCGTTGGGCATGCCGTGATGCCATTTCGCTTCGTTCTCCATATAGCTTACGCCCAGTCCCTTGGTGGTCTGTGAGACAAGCAGGTGAGGTTTCCCATTGGTGAAGTCTATCGACCGGAAGGTGTCGATGATGCTCTTCATGTCATTGCCATTCATCTCTTTCACTTCCCAGCCGAAGGCCGTCCAGCGCTCGCGGATACTGTCGATAGCCATCACGTCCTCTGTGTTGCCACTTATCTGAAGATGGTTACGGTCGATGACAGCCACCATGTTATCCAGATGATACTGGTTGGCAGCCATGGCAGCCTCATAGATAGAGCCTTCGCCCTGCTCACCGTCGCCCATCAGCACGTAGGTCTTCCAGGATTTCTTGTCCATCTTGGCAGCGATGGCCATACCCACGCCGATTGACAGTCCGTGTCCTAAGGCTCCGGAGTTCACCTCTATGCCGGGAACCTCTACGGTGGGGTGTCCTGCCAGTGGCGAACCGAAATGTCCCAAGGTATCTGTCAGTTCTTTTGACACGAAGCCTCTTGCTTCGAGGACGGCATACAGTGCCTCCACACAATGTCCTTTGCTCAGTACGAAACGGTCTCTATTATCATTTCTGGGATCTTTCGGAAATACGTTCATGATGTCGAAATACAAAGCGGTGATGACATTCAGGCATGACAGGTCGCCGCCGATATGTCCGGCTTTTGCGTTGTAAACAATCTCCATCAGCCTTTTACGGTTGATTTCAGATTGCAGCGTAAGTTCTTGAATATTCATAGAATTGTCGTTTATCGTTATTTCTTGCAAAGAAAACAAAAAAACGCCAAAAAAACGAAAGAAGAAGAAAGATTGTGCTTGCTTCTTAGTTTTATTTAACAAAAAGGGGAGCTGAAAGAATGCCAGCCCCCTTTTTCGGTGTATTTATGTTTAATCAGAAGTTCATGCCGATGTTAATCATGAAGGCTCCGTTGGTAGCGGTGTCGAAGGAGTCGTCGCTGATATTGGCAAGACCGAGGTCGTAGGTGAGGTCGGCATAGAACATATCAAATCCCACGCCGCAACCGATACGTATACCGGCATCGCCACGGCGGAAGAGGTCGTTGCTGAAGCTGCTGGTCGCCACGCGGTTGCCGAAGTTCTTCACCTTGCCACCGATACCCACGGCTCCATAGACACCCAGGAACGGCTGGATGTTAAAGTCGGGATCCACCTCATAGATATATTTTATCACAAGAGGTACCTCGACATAGTTCAGGTCGTAAGTCATCTTATCACCGCCCAGCTTCGTATTGCCGCCTTTCTCTATATAATACAAACCTGTCTCTAAATAGAGCGGGGCACGATAGGCGATATTAAAACCGGCAGCCATACCGATGTTGATGCCGGTCTGCAGACCGGAGTCGAGATTGCTGTCATCGGAATGTACGGAAGTGAATGCCGGACCGATACGCAGCCCGAAGAAATTCTCACGATACCCATAACGCTGGTTTACTCTTGAGTGTGACGTCGGATAGCGTCCTACGTGATACTGTGCTTCTGTGGGCAGGATAGCGAAAAGGCTAAGAACTGCCATGATGATCATTTTCTTCATTTTCTTCGATATTTAGATTCATGTTGCAAAGAAAATAAAAATAATTGAATTATAAAAGGAACAATCCCTAAAAAAATGGGGGAAATCCCTAATTAGTTCATAGTTCATAGTTCATAGTTCATAGTTATTCCTATTATCGTTTTGTGGAAGGATAAAAGCGCTCGGCTTATTTGCTTCTCTCATTTATTAATTCTATCTTTGCACAAAAAAAGATTTGATTGTTATTCGGGACAAATTTAGATAATCTTTTCCATTCCTCAAAGAGAATCAAGATGATTTTCAGGTCGTCTGCTGTATCATTACCAAAGGTTATAATAGCCCCAATCGATTATAATACCGGAAAACGAATAAAAAGATTCCACATGAAAGTAATCACTATCTCGTGACCAAAACAACTTGTTTTACTTTAGAAGAAGTGACTTTTTCCAATGCATTTGGTGGCCTTTCCCAGATCAAAACAACTTGTTTTGCTATGATGAAGGTGAATGAAGGCAAAAATTTTGCCTTCATTCACGCAATGTGTTGATTATAAAACACATACACAAATAATGAAGGCAAATTCATTTTTGGCTAAAAATTTTGGAATGGAAAGGTATGAAACGCACTCGCCGATGTCGAATATCAGCATTATATGTGATTCAAATCGTAAATAGGTCATCCATGGTCACTTCGTTTTGGATCATGTTATAGTAGTTGTTGTGGGCAACACCATTCGTTGTAACCATGACGAGGTGTAATGTACGTTTGTCTTTTGACAGTTCCTGATATGCTTCAATCTTGTTTTGAAGGTTTACAGCGTAATCCTTGTCAATAGTGAAGACATTAGCAGAATGCTTCATCTCGCATAGGTCTGTAAATCCATCTGCACGTTGCATCACAAGGTCAATCTGTGCTCCGCGTCTTTCCTCAGTACCACGTGAGAACCAGGAGCAAACATTCGTCTGTACACCGGCAATGCCAAGTGCAGCCTTAATCTGTGGAACGTGTTGTAGGCATACCCGTTCAAAGGCATGTCCCTTCCAAGCATTATGGGATGCGGACGTGAAGGTGTTGGCCCAAAAATGTTCATCGCTGAAGGCGTTCTTCTTGATGCAGAGATAGTAGAAGAGGGTATAGTTGTCTATCAGCTGATAAAGTGAATTTGTCTCTGCTGTATCGGCAGAAGCAAAGCGGCGGATGAAGCCACACTCTTCCAACTCTTCCAATATGGTGGAGAAAGTGCCACCGTCGGAGAGCTTGCTTTCACGTAGTATGTCCTCCCTGGTCATTCCAGTCTTCCGGCCATCGCTCAGACATCCGATTACCTTAAGGTAATTCTCCGGGCGTTTGAAAAGGATTGCATATAGTGCATCGAATTCGTCGCGCAGCTGGGCAGTTTCCGTGAAGAACAGCTGGTCAACATTCTGGGCAACGCTAAGACCCTTCTTCAGGAAACTCCAGTAGTAGGGTATGCCACCAAGAATCATGTAAAGTTCCAGAACGTCTTTTCTGCCAAAGGCCAGATTGGCGCTTTTGGCAAAGAGTTCGCACTCACGGAGGGTGAAGGGAATGAGTTTGATACGGTTGGTCAGCCTCCCACGAAGACCACCTTTGTCTTTTAGCAGCTTCTTGCTGATCCATGAGGTGGCACTGCCGCAAACAATGAGCACGATGTCCTTTTCCCGGCGTGCCGTGGCCCATCCGTTCCAGAAGTTTTCCAGAGCACCGATAAGGTTTCCCTTGGGCGTGTCCATCCACGGAAGCTCATCAATGAAAAGAATCTTCTTGCCAGCCGGAGTGTTATTGATGAGTTGCTTCAGCAATTCGAAGGCATCAATCCAAGTTTTGGGTATGGCGCACTTCGTCATGCCTGCCGCTACCAGTGAGTTACGGAATGCCGTCAATTGTTGGCGAAGTGTTCCTTTAGCTATTCCTGTATGCTGAAAACAAAATTGGTAGTTGAAAGTTTCTCT